>Ga0136559_1000022_pt1 | contig 59291 bp, 41 predicted proteins | sample AntRauMeHopE1496_FD_104633 | JGI IMG/M metagenome (GOLD analysis project Ga0136559, IMG submission 104633) | Saline lake microbial communities from Rauer Islands, Antarctica - Metagenome Hop E1 #496 | ecosystem: Environmental > Aquatic > Non-marine Saline and Alkaline > Saline | place... | reverse complement strand
TGTGCTGAAAGCGTCATTACCTCCTGCAATCCCTGCAATTCCCTCACCTAAATTGTTTCTGATAGCACCGATTATACCTGCCGTTTCAGTACCATGCCATGTGTTAAATGCATTAAAATTGATTCCTGAAGAAGAAGTAGAATTTATAAAATCATAAATGCCTCTCACTTTGGAAGAAGCTGTTCCGAAATCGAAGGATGCCCCAAAATCAGGATGTTGATCGTCTATATAACGATCTAAAACACCACATCTAATAGACGGTTTTCCAGCTTCAGGATATATATCCCACGCATCTTTGATTTGAATACTTACTTTTCGTGTCGAGTCTGTAAGGTCGTTAGGGTTTTCAATATAATCAAAGGTAGAATATAAAGATTCTTGCAATTCATCAACAAAGTCCTGATCATCTATCCCAAGTAAAGTTTGGGGCTCTATAAATATATTATTTTCTGCGTATGCAATAAATAGGTCTAGGGTCGCTGTATTATTAAGCTTATCTCCCACCTGATGTAGATCTAAAGTCTCCGGCAGAGAAATCAATAAAGTTGTCCAAAAATCTGGTACTCGAATCGTGTCTCCATTCCTATTTATGGTTTGTGTATAATCGGGATTCAGCTGCTTAAACATCTTCACCGCCATAATTCCAGCTGGGTTGGGTGTTCTCCTGTTCCACTTTGCATAATGGCTTCTTAACGCATTATCTATTCTACTCATAGCGAGTGGAGTTAAAAAATTATGCAGTGAATCAAACTCAATTTTCTTTCCTTGATATTCTTTGTAAAACACACTATCGTTATGCGCTAATTGTTTGAATCTTACAATTAACTCTTTAGAACGAAAGAGCGGTATACTATCTTGATCTATTTCATAATCTGTATTTTGCGTAAACTCTGAATACTTTCGAATTACATAATTATAATAACCAGCACTATCAACAATTGCAGTGAAATAAGGTTTATTTTCACTATCTAATCGCAATGTGGTTGGATATTCATTCCTATCAGCATAAGTCTCCGTATATCGCTGATAAATAGTCTTTCCATCAGCACTAAACTTACCAAGAATTGAGCGGATATTACCATTTTTTTTACTCTCTTGCCCCAGATAATAGAGATCTCCTTCATCATTAAGATTTACAGCAACTATACGAGCGTTTTTTTTAGCATCGTCCCCTGGACGCTGAAATTCCCACTGAACTGCTCCACTATCATTATACTTGGCAATATACAATTCCTCGATGTTGTCGGTTCTTGTTACATATCCGCCAACATAAACATTTCCTGCTGTATCTATAGCAATGGAGAGGCCCTCATCCATCTTACCAGCGAAATCCATTGTGTTAGCCCATACTATATTAAACATGCTATCGAGTTTAATTATTCTCAAGTCATAGTCTATCCCATTCGTTGAAGACCTGCCTGTGAGGTAATAATTACCCAAGTCGTCTTGCACAAAATCCATGGGAACATCATACCCCAACCCCGACAAGCTGTCTCTTGATTCAGATATAAACAGACCTGTCCATCTATTAAAAGAAACCGTGGTGAAATCCCAACGTACTGGGCTAATTGCACTTGCGCCACTCAAATGAGCTGCTCCATCCGTTAATTCAATTTTTACCGAAAAATCAACATCATTATTGAAGTCATATCTACTATCCCACTGTAAAACTCCCGAAGAATTGTATTTCAATGCTAAAAAGTCAAAATCAGAGGTGTCACTCTTACTTGAGCCGGAAATAAAGACATCTCCAGCATCGCTTACAACAATATCCGTCGTATAATCTTCATTTGTACCTCCTGAAAAATAGTTCTCATCCCACAAAAAGGTTCCATTCGTGTGATACTTTACCACCGTAATTATCGCCTTACCACTAAACACGTGCTTACTTGTTCCTGCTACATAAATATGATCATTACTGTCTAAACCCACTGCAACACCAAAGTCGTGGTAGAGTGAATCGTGGCTAAAGGTTTCCTGCCATATTAACACTCCTGTGCTATCATATTTTGTTATTAACATTTCCACATTTTGTCCTGCCACTTGTGTATTACCAACGTGGATTAACTCGTTATTACTATTAATTACACTACTTGAATAAGCTAAAGTATCGGGGTTTCCCGTAACATCCATCCATTCGCGATTCACGTGAGTCTGAGAATTACTGATGTGTGCAATTAGTACTGTAAACGCTAAAAAAGGTAGAATCAGTTTCATAAGGTGTAAATTTATAAAGTACTAAAATAAACAATTTTTAACTGTTTACCAAAACAACGCATTTTTATACTTAATAGTCAAGCATAAATAAACATCACTTACGAAGGCTCCAAAAACGGTTTCCAACCAACTTTAATTAAAGCCCTTTTCGCTATGCACTTTTTTTCATCCTCAAAAAGGCGTGATTTTATTAAAAAAGGATAACTTTAACCTCATACTGTATGAAAGAAACAACCTTTATAGAACAAAATAAAGCCAAATGGGCAAAGTTTGAGAAAGATCGAAACTCGAATAATACAGACCCAGAGGAGTTAGGAAGGTTGTATTCAGAAATCAGTAATGACTTAAGTTATGCCAAAACCTTTTATGAAAAGCGAACTGTACGTGCTTATTTAAACGGTCTGGCACAAAGTGTTCACGCTAAATTATATAAACAGAAAAAAGAGCCGTTCAAGGTTTTGTTAAAGGCATGGACTATTCACATTCCGATTGAGATTTATAAAGCCCGAAAAAACTTATTATTTGCGCTCGTTATGTTTCTACTTTGGGCAGCTGTTGGGGTTGTTTCTTCCTATTTTGATCCAAGTTTTGCAGAATTGATATTGGGCCGTGGTTACATTACGCTCACTGAGCAAAATATTTTGGCAGGAAACCCTTTAGGGATTTATGGAAATGAGTCTCAAACTTCTATGTTTTTTTCAATTACGTTAAACAATATTGGCGTAGCACTTAAATGCTTCTTTGCGGGCATTCTTTTTTCTATCGGAACACATATTATCTTGTTTCAAAACGCTATTATGGTAGGAGCCTTTCAGTACTTTTTTAAACTAAAAGGACTCCTTCTCACTTCCTTTTTAACTATTTGGATACACGGTGCTTTTGAAATCTCCGCTATCGTTATTGCTTCAGGAGCTGGGTTTACACTCGGACATGGATTATTGTTCCCCGGATCTTATTCCCGACTTCAATCTTTTCAGATCAGTGCCATGCGTGGAATTCGTATATTAATTTCTTTGATCCCCATTTTCATTATAGCAGGAATATTAGAAAGTTTTGTAACGCGCAACTATCAACTATTACCAGACTGGTCAAAATGGTTGATTATTCTTTTTTCTTTCGCGATTGTTATCTTTTATTATGTTGTCTATCCAATTTTCGTAGCTAGAAAACACCCTGAATTATTGCATGAAAAAGAACTTCCCAATTATATTCCCAAAAAGGAATTTAACCTGCATATTATTCGCAGCGGAATAGAGGTTATTGGGGATTCTTTTCAGTTTTACCGGACTTATTTTAATAAAATATTTCGAATTATTTTCACCCTAGCCGTTCCATTTATTGTGTTGATTGGAAGTATTCAATTTATGAATCACTTTTCCATTATGGGGGAAGAGCATTTCTTTGATTGGTATGGACAGCTCTCTATTTTATTTGGAAATGTCTATTCTGACTTTTTTTACCCGACCATTGACTTGATCATTTCTTTTGCGTGGATTATTCCTATCACGATCATTGCCAGTGCGGTTTTTTATACTTTTCATTCACTCAATGAAGACTTTACTTGGCAAGCCTATTTTAGCTACCTAAAATCTAGACTATTCCCTTTGCTTATAGGCGTGAGTTTAATTTATATCTTCTTTGCCTTTCTGCCTTACTATATCCTGATTCCCTTTATACTTTTGTTGCCTTTGTTTCTTCTTCTTCCTGCTTCCGCCGGACTTTATATGGATAAAAACCGCATAAGTAAAGGATTTCAGTATAGTTCAAGAAACTGGGGGAAGAATTTTGGAGTACTCATCTTCTTTTCTGTGTGCATATTTTTAGCCGTTCAGCCAATAGCATTTGTGTTTTCAATTCACGAAGGAAGTGGACCTATGATGAGTGATTTACTCGACCTAATTACTGGTTTTGTCAAACAGTTTTTAGTAGAAGAGACTTCCTATTATATTGTTGTGGCGAATGTAATTCGTCAAGTAGTTTATGTATTAGCTTTTATCTTTTTGATTCCTTTAGTGCTTATTGCCACTGGATTTCTATTCCATAGCTCACAAGAGGAAGTAGATGCCGTTGGTTTAAGAAAAGATTTTGAAAACTTTGGTAAACGAAGTAGAATACAAGAAACGCAATACGATTATGAAGAGTAGTTTCTTTCTATATATCGTATTATCACTGACCACTTTCTTTGTCAGTGGACAAGAAGATAATATCGACAATCGATGGAATCAACTTGAAGAACGCATTGACTATGAACAATCACGTAAACCAAAAGGGCCAAATAACGGGTATTACATTGAACCACCGTATTTTAATGAAGGAGGCACACTAGGAGAAGTAGAGACAATTGAAGATGTAAGCTATGATGACATTCAATATTCCCGTGAACAACAATTTCCAGCAGGAACTGGGAATAACGGCGTGCGCGAACGAATTCGCAAAGGAGAAGGCGTTACAGTAGAAGATATTGATCGCCCAGACATTGCGCCTCCTGATATTAACACCCCAAATTGGGACGCACCAGATTATGATCCGGGGTCATTCGACACAAGCTTTTGGAAGACATTTCTCATCATATTTACTATCGTATTGTTAGCGATTTTGATCTATTTCATTTTTGTGAAAAACAAAGATTCCGATACGGTTGTAAAAAAGGAACTCAATGATTTTGAAGATTGGGACCCGACTGAAGTAGAAATAGATGAACTCACCCAAAAGCTGAGCGAAGCATTGAGTAAAAATGACTATCGAGGCTGCGTTCGGATCTATTACACCCTGATTTTAAAAGAACTCATTGATAAGCAATGGATAAAATGGGAAAAGAAAAAAACTAATTTACATTACCTCATCGAAGTTGGCGGAAGAAAAGAGCGCGGAGAACTAGAAAAAAGTGTTCGTATTTTCGAACTGGTTTGGTATGGAGATTACAACATAGAAAAGAAAGAATATAGTGAAGTAGAGCCACAAATGAACCGTTTTTATCAACACCTTAAAAATGGATAGAAAGAAACTCTTATATCTTCTCATTGGTATAGCTGCTTTTGCGGCACTCCTAATGTATTTCATAAATTCTCCGGGAACTACACCAGAAAAAAACACTGACGGCAAGAATCCTGAACCCTACTATTCTTCTTCAAAGTGGACTACCGCTCCGCGATTGAGTAGCAAAGAACCCTATGGATTATACGTTTTTGAACAATTGTTAATCGCTAGTGGCAAATTCACAGAGTTTAATGACATCTATGATTATCAGCTAATGGATTCCATTTTGTTGAATCAAGACCAGTTGTTTATGTTTGTTGGTCACCAATTCGCAATTACTGAAACAGAGTCAACTGACTTGTTAAACTCTGTTTCCCAAGGGAATGAATTGTTTGTCTCTGCCAATCATTTTCCAGACCATTTCTTAAAACACCTCTTTAATCGGAGTGACTTATCCTTTTATGCGGAAGACAGTGTACAATTCTCAACAGATAAGAAGGATTATAGCATGTACTTCTTATATGAGCAGGATACATTGAGCGCAATTTGGAGTGTTTTTCCTACTATTCCCCCCAGCGTTACTATTCATTCTTCTATCAATAATACAGCAAATTATATTGCCTATCCTTATGGTTTGGGGACGGTTTACCTTCATGCCAACGTTCTCGCTTTTCAGAACTTCCAATTATTGAGGAAACAAGGAAAGGAATACATGAAAGAAGTCATTAAACCGTTGAAAAATCCAAATATACAGTGGCTTGCCTATGCAGATTATATCCCGTATGAACGATACCCAGAGGAATTCAATGGAGAAACAACCTCCCTATTGGCTAGAGTATTTGAGCATAAATCACTGCGTTGGGCTTTCTTTATAATTACTATTGGGTTACTCTTCTTTTTCTTGTTTCGAAGCAAACGTGAACAGCCCGTTATCCCCATTCACAAAGAAACATTCAATACGGGAATGTCATTTGTTGATACTATTGCCGGACTCTATTTTACAGAAAACAACCCAAGTCGTATTCGAAAAATATTACTCCGCAACTTTTATACAGCCGTTCAAAATCACTTCTTTATCGACGTGTCAAAACGTATATCGGTTAAAACGCTTCAAGTGCTTTCGGAAAAGAGTAAAGTGAGTTTCGTTCAAATCGAGCGTCTTGTAAATGGTCTTGAATCAAAAGAAAAATTATCGAAACAAGGTCTTTCTGTGCTTCACGAAAAGTTACGCGATTTTTACTTGGTTTCTGGTATTTGGAATCTTTACACGCAACCGAAATTGAATAAATATATCGCTTTTTATCGTTCTTCCATCAATGGAATAGCATACGTCATTTTCGGAATAATTGCGATTGTAGTTGCCTTCATACTGCTTGCCTACGCTAAAGGATTTGGAGTTTTATTTTGGCCAATTGGGATTTTCTGTGTGTATCTCGGAGCGCGAATGTTAAGCAGCCCTGTTTATCAGGTAAACACGAACGCCATTATTTTCACTCCATTGTTCGGGAAAAGCATAACCATTTACAGAAAAGACATTCAAAAAGTGGTAATGGAAGGAGAGGTGCTTCTTGTTCATCGCTACTCACAAGAACCAATACCCATACATTTATTACGAATCAATCAAAAGCAAAAAGAGAATTTATTAGATTTAGTCTACTCATTTAATAGAAATTAGTCATGGAAGAAAATCAAAACAAATCAGAAAACGAAGAGGTAAACAACACAAATTTACCCGAAGATAATAGTACGCCAGCATCAACTGAGGCGAACGAAGATCACCAAAAATATGGTGCTCCTGTTCCTGAACAAAGCAGCTATGGTTTTGAACGTTCCAATGAGGAATTAGTCTGGTTAGCGCAACGAGTAAATGATATTCGAGCGCAAATGGCAAAATATATTATCGGTCAACACGAGATGGTAGAACTACTCATGACGGGTATATTTTCTGCGGGACATATCTTACTAGAAGGTGTTCCCGGTGTTGCGAAAACGCTCTCGTCGAAAGTACTAGCGAAAGTAATTGATGTTGATTTTTCCAGAATTCAATTTACTCCTGACCTCATGCCCTCAGATGTAATTGGAACTACTGTTTTTAACATGAAAGATGCTTCTTTCTCATTTAAAAAAGGTCCTGTGTTTTCAAACATCGTCCTCATTGATGAAATTAATCGTGCACCTGCAAAAACGCAAGCTGCACTGTTTGAAGTAATGGAAGAGAGACAGATTACCTACGATGGGAATGTGTATATTATGGATTCACCTTTTTTAGTCGTGGCAACGCAAAACCCCGTTGAACAAGAGGGAACGTATAGTCTTCCGGAAGCACAATTGGATCGATTTTTATTCAAAATTAATTTAGACTATCCTTCCTTAGAGGAAGAAATAAATATCTTGCAACGCTATAAAAACAACATTAAAACACCTTCGCTTGACGAAGTTACTCCAGTTTTAAAGGCTGCCGATATTTCCAAGATTCAGTCCCTCGTTGAAAAAATTGTAATTGAAGATAACTTAGTCGATTATATTGCGAAGATTTCCGACAAAACAAGACAACACGGAAAAGTATTTTTAGGAGGCTCACCGCGCGCCTCATTGGCTATCTTAAGAAGTGGAAAAGCCGTTGCTGCGATTCGCGGAAGAGATTTTGTAACACCTGACGATATCCAGTTTGTGGCACCACATGTTTTAAACCATCGACTAATACTTACTCCAGAAGCAGAAATGGAAGGAATTACTACACGAGAAATCGTAGAAGAAATCATTCAAACCATTGAGGTACCGAGATAGTGTTTAAATCGATCTACATATCGCGCTTTTTCTTTGTTGTTCTTGGAGCAATTGTCTTGCTATTTATCGGTTCTTTCGCCTTTGAAATACTCTTTGTCGTTGGGCAAATTGCGTTGATTACACTCGCGGTAATTACACTTGTTGACTTCATGGTACTTTTCGCTTCGAAGAAAGCCGTAACCGGAAAACGCGTTTTGCCTTCACGAATGGATATGGGAGACGAACACGAAGTGAAAATCATACTGGACAATGGTACCCTGCAACCCTATTTCATAGAAGTATATGACCAACCACCCGTTTCCATGCAAGCGCGGGACCTGCACTTCACAAAAGCGTTAGGACCGAAAAAACAAACTGTTTTCACCTATTTTTTTACCCCAAAGAAGAGAGGGGAATATACTTGGGGAGATATACACATCATCATTCGCTCTGTTATATCATTAGTAAAGCGGAAAATTGTTCTTGAACAACATACAGCGGTGAATGTTTATCCTTCAGTGGCGCAGATGAAGAAATATGAGTTTTATGTATTTAATCAGCAAACACAGCAAAAAGGGATTAAGAAAATTAGACGTTTAGGGCACAACAATGAGTTTGAGCAAATCAAAAATTACGTTCAAGGGGATGATATTCGAACATTAAACTGGAAAGCTACTTCGCGTAAGAACGAATTAATGGTCAATCAATACCAAGAAGAACGTTCTCAAAATATTTATTCTATCATCGATAAGTCGCGTGCTATGGAGCATGATTTTGACGAAATGACATTATTGGATTATGCCATCAATTCTACCCTAATTTTTACCAATATCGCCTTGCGTAAGGGAGATAAGGTGGGAGTATTTACCTATGCAGATAAAGTAGGAAGTAAATTGGCGGCAAATAGCGGAGCAAACCATCTTCAAAAAATAATGGAGTTGCTGTATAATCAAAAAACCCATTTCAAAGAAGCCGATTTTGGATTATTATTTCAGACGATCCGTCAAAACATCCGAAATCGCTCATTAATTATGCTGTATACCAATTTTGATACAGAGCTAGGAATGCGGAGAGCACTGCCTTTATTAAAACGTATTGCTAGAAATCACTTATTGGTTGTCGTATTTTTTGAAAACACGAAGCTGCAGGAAGTCGTGGTTGATAAACCTCTTACCTCGCGCGATGTTTACGTGAGTGCTGTCGCCGAAGATATTATTAATGTAAAACGCCGAATTGCTATGGAACTCAACCGCAATGGAATACACACAGTCCTCACAAAACCAGAAGACTTGAATGTGCAAACCATTAATAAATACTTAGAGTTTAAATCTCGGGGAATGATTTAGGGGTTTGGGGTTTGGGGTTTGGGGTTCGGGGTTCGGGGTTCGGGGTTTGAGGTTCGGGGTTTGAGGTTCGGGGTTCGAGGTTCTAGGTTCTAGGTTCTAGGTTCTAAGCTAAAAATATATGGGGCAAAAAAAATGTGTTGAATGTGGGTGTTGGAATGAGGGTGCTGTTGACACGTGCAGTTCCTGTGGGCAATTATTAGACACAAATAAAAAAGAGCAGGTACGGCTCAAAAAACTCGGGAAGCTACCTCTAAAAATTAAAGAGTCTCAACTGTTTGAAATCAAACCTGAATATCCGCTATGGCGAAAAACCATATTATATATCTTACGGCCTATCTACTGGACTTTTATGGTTATTGCTAGTTTTTTTATTTGGCTCACAGTATGGATTTCCGCGTAAACATTTTCAAACAATTACTGCACCCTTGGTTTATTTTCTTTTTAACCGTGTTTGGTTTTCACCTCGTTGCACGTGCTTTTGGATTCTCTCATTGGTTGTTTAACTCCTATTTAAACGATTTTCTCGCCGGACCCATATTATTGTTTTTAATTCAATGGACCATGCGCATGCTATCGGCAAAGCCTAATTTTCGTTTAGACAGGGTAATGATCTTCTCTTTTTGGATACTGATTTCTGTACTTTTTGAATATGTTCTTCCTAATTATTACAGCAGATATACCCACGACGTAGCAGACGTTGTTGTCTACTTATTAGGTTGTTTCACCGCTACTTTAACCACACTGCACCATCAACCGGCTTAACACAACGCTAACATTCTTCATTTTTAGTTTACACTTTTTTTATTCAAGGTTAAAAATTGATTAATGCTTACTTATTAATCAAACCTAACCTTTGCACTTAACATAATTAAACTAAAAAAAATGAAAAATTTGTATTCTAGTATGGCGCTTTTTGCCTATTCGTTGTTCGCAACAATAGGCGTATCTGCGCAAAATCCTGGACTCCTAATATCGGAGTTTCTTCAAAACCCAGCAGGAAGTGATTCTCCTTTTGAGTACATCGAGCTCTTAGCAACCGATGATATTGACTTTTCCGCAACACCTTACACGGTAATGGTTTCGAATAATGGAACGGCAACTGCGGATGGTTGGGTAGCTGGAGGATCACTCACTTACGCATTTGAAATCACAACGGGTACGGTTACTCTAGGTGATGTTGTGTATGTCGGAGGTAATCAAATGACGCCAACGGGAACCATATTGCGTGCAATTGATACTAGTGTAGACAATGGTGACGGCGGAATAGGTGATTTCAACGCATCTGGTGTTGTAGGAAATGGAGGAGGTAATGCGGATGGTATCGCTGTCTTTAACCTTCCTGTTGCTTCATTAACGAATGCCTCAGTACCTACAGATGCCGTTTTCTACGGAACAGCTATTGGAGGAGCAGAAGTAAACGCTGGAGCTGATGGGTATCAGTTACCCATGAATGACCTATACAATGGTGGAAAACTATCAGCAACTAGCTTTTTTGCTGTTGACGAAGACCTTACCATAGCAACTGGAATGTTTGACCCTACTACCAACACTTTCACTGTTGATAGAACATTTGCAACAGGAGCACCTACAGCTACATCAGAAATCAGTTTTGGTAGTGCAGCACCTGTTCAAATTGGATTTGACGAAAGTGACATCACCTACAATGAAGATGCAGGAACCGTATCGTTTACACTTACTCCACTGAATGTATCTGGATTGGTAGCTGAGTTTTCAGTAGAAGTCTTAAACTTCTCAACAGCGCAAAATACACTTGATTATTCAGTAGCTATTACCGATTTTACAATTGCTGCTGGTTCAACAACTCCAATTGAAGTTGAAATTGAGCTAGTAGATGATCTGCTTGAAGAACAATCCGAATATATTACTTTCAGACTTACCAACTTGGTGAACGCTGAGGAAAATGGTGAACCAAGTATCACTATTTACATCACTGATAACGACCGTGTTTTACCCGTCGCAACAAACGAAATCAAGCTAGAATTACTTACTAGCTTTTCAAATGGAGATGAAGGACTTGCTTCAGCAGAAATCACTGCTTTTGACACAACTTCTAATCAGTTATTCATTGCAAATAGCGAAGCAAATACAGTAGACTTCGTAGATTTCATGGACCCTTCAGCGCCTTCTATTACCTTATCTTTTAACGTTGATTCAATTGGTGCTGTAAACGGAATCACATCTCACGATGGGGTTGTAATTGTAGCATTAGAAAACTTAGATCCTCAATTAAATGGGTATATATTATTCATCGATGCAGATGGAAACTGGTTGAATCGAATTGAAGTTGGCCCTATGCCAGATATGGTAACATTGAACCATGCAAAAACACGTATTCTTGTCGCTAATGAAGGAGAACCAAATGATTTTTACACAATAGACCCAGAAGGAAGTATTAGTGTTATAGATTATACTATTGGCGCTGCCAACTTAACCAATGCAGACGTAACAATGATTACGTTCAATTCGTTTGATGGAACAGAAGCTGCCTTAAGAACTGCTGGAGTGCGAATTTTTGGACCTGGAGCATCCGCTTCTCAGGATTTTGAACCAGAATACATCACTGTATTGGAAAATGACGAAAAAGCATTTGTTTCACTTCAAGAAAATAATGCATTCGCGGTTGTTAACTTACTCACCAATGAAATTGATGAAATCATAGCACTTGGAACGATCGACCACAGCTTGTTTGGTTTTGGGATGGATGTAAGTAATACCACATCAGGAATTAACATTGCTAATTTTCCAGTGAAAGGAATGTTCATGCCAGATGCTATTTCTAACATAGCCATTGAAGGAAACAACTACATCTTATCCGCAAACGAAGGAGATGCAAGAGATTATGATGGATATAGCGAAGAGGAAAGAGTAAGAGACTTAGTTCTAAACCCTACAAATTTTCCTGATGCAGCGCTTCTTCAGGGTGATGAGATTCTTGGAAGGTTGAAAACAACAACTGCAAATGGAGACATTGGCAACACTGGTGAGTTTGAAGAAATATATACTTACGGAACACGTTCATTTAGTATTTGGGATGAAGACGGAAACCTTGTTTTTGATAGTGGCGACTGGATTGAACAAATCATCGCAAACGACCCTGTTTTTGTAAACTTATTTAACGCAAGTAACACAAGTCTTAGTGTAAAAAATAGATCAGATGACAAAGGACCAGAGCCAGAAGGTGTTCAGGCAGTTATGATTGAAGGAATTCCTTTCGCATTTGTTTCGTTAGAACGTATCGGAGGAGTTATGCTATTCAATATTAGCGACCCAACATCTCCAGAATACTTAGGATACTATAACAATCGTGATGAGGCAAGCAACGGTCCTGATAAAGGAGCAGAAGGGTTGCTTTACATCTCAAGTGATGATTCTCCAAATGGAAATGCACTACTGATTCTGTCGAATGAAATTTCGAGCACATTAACGATTTACCAAGTAAGTACTTGTCGCGAATTATCTGATGTTGAATTATACACACTAAATGGGACGGATGGCTTTTGTGCTGGGGACGAAATTGATCTTGTAGCTGAATCAACTACTCCGCTTGAACTAACATGGTTCTTAGATTTAAATGAGCTTACAGGAAGTGTGAACGACACAATAGCTGTTGACGAAGCAGGAGCTTACACGATTGCTTTCGAAAATACAACTGAATCTTGTATGGGTACATTTGGTACTTTAGTGATTGAAGAATGGGCTTTGCCTACACCAACAATCACGGACAATGCAGGTGAGTTAACAACTCAAGCATTTACTTCGTATGAATGGTTCTTCAACGGTGTAGCTGTTCCAAATTCAGACCAACAAACTTGGACGTATCAAAACAACGGAGATTACTATGTAGTGGTAACAGATGCTAACGGTTGTGAAGCAACTTCCAACACGATTACCATCTCTGGTCTTTCTATTACAAGTTTCACATTAGAAGACATAACAATGGCACCCAACCCAGCTGTAACATTCGTAACCGTTTCAGCGCCATTTAAGTTTACTGCTCAATTGATGAATGGACAAGGACAAGTTGTTTATTCTGCCGGTGATCAAACGAACTCGCTTTCTGTTCCGGTTGAACACCTAGCCAATGGCATCTACTTTATGCAAGTAACAGGTGAGAATAAATCAGGTACGTACAAACTGGTTATCCAGCATTAGAATAGTCTAACCAACTAAAACAACAAAATCCCCAAGTTTTCACTTGGGGATTTTTATGTTATGAAACTATTTATTCAAATAGCCTTACTTTTTACTAGGTATTAGTTTTTTACAAAACGACCTTGGTATACTCCATTCGCAGTTGTGAAGTTCACAAAGTAAGTTCCGATGTTTAAAGCGGAAACATTTACTTTATTGTTATCTACAACTCCTTCAGCAACAACAGCACCCATCACATCTACAATTGTGAAAGTTCCGTTATCATTGCTATCGATAGTAATGAAATCTGTCGCTGGGTTAGGGTACATAGAAATTGTTAAGTTTTCGATGTCTTCCAATGACGCAGTTGGATCAATTAACACTGCATCAATTACGTGTACTACTCCATTATCTGCGAAGTTATCTGGACCAGTTACCGTTGCGTCATTAATCATTACACCCATTGTTAAATCAACTGTTACTGAACCTCCACTTAATGTAGTTACAGTTCCGTTCACTAAATCAGATGCTTCCTCTTCAGAACCTAAAACGTGGTACAATAAGATGTTAGCTAAATTTGCATCAGCCAATAAATCAGTAGCAGTGATTCCAGCTCCCGTTAAGAAAATTGTGAATGCTGCATCAGTTGGTGCAAATACTGTTAATTCAGCAAATGGGTTTGTTAAAGCTGGCAATAATCGAGCTTCAACTACTGCTGCCAATAAAGTTGTATGAACTGCACTTCCGATTACAATATCTGCTACTGTTTGGTCTTCCAAAAGTACTCCACCTACTGAATGAACAACTCCGTTGTTTGCGAATAAATCTGGTGCTAGAACTTGTGCTTGGTTAATAAATACGTCTGTTCCATCGATTGTTACTTTCAATGTGTTAGCTGCATTTAGCGGCTGAGCAATATCTCCGTTACTTAAATCACCAGCTTCTACTTCAGCACCTAAAACGTGGTACAATAAAATATCTGTTAAGTCTGGAGATGCTAATAAATCTGTTGCTGTAATCCCCATAGAAGTTAATGCCGCTGTAAACGCATCATCTGTTGGTCCAAATACTGTTAATTCAGCATACGGGTTTGTTAAATCTGGTAATAAACGAGCTGCAACTACCGCTGCCAATAACGTTGTATGGTCTGCACTTCCGATTACAATATCAGCTACTGTTTCATCTGTTACAAGAACAGCATCAATCGAATGAACTACTCCGTTGTCTGCCCCTAAATTTGGTGCATTTACTTGAGCTTGGTTTACAAACACATCCATTCCATCTACAGTTAACTTCAATGTATTGTCCGCATTCAATGGAGTTACAATGTCTCCATTGGTGATGTCTCCTGAACCCACTTCAGTATTTAAAGCATGATACAAAACGATGTCCGATAAATCAGCTTGTGGCAATGCCAAAACTTGTGCAATTGTAAGACCTAACTCTGCTGCCAAATCATCAATTGCATCATTGTCTGGTGCAAATACAGTGAATGTGTTCGCTTGATCGTCAAGAGTTGCAGCCAATCCTGCTGCGTCAATTAACGCTTCTAAAGAAGAGTGCGCTGGACTTCCTTGAATTATGTCATAAACTGACGTCTGTGCAAAAGCACCTGTTGTGAACATTAACCCTAGGGCTAAAAATGTTCCTTTAAATGTAAGTGTTCTTTTCATTTTTGTTTATTTAAAATTTGTATTAGTTGAACATGGTTAGAACACACGCATTGCTTTTTGGTTCATTGAATGACAAAAAAGAGAATAGATTGTCACTTAAAAGACGTTTTTAATTCTTTTAAAAGGGAAAGCCTTAGGTTTAAAAGGGGTTGCGCTTGTGTGTAGAATAGTTACACACTACGCGGAAAGCGTAATACGGAAAGTTGTTCCACGGCCAACTTCAGAGGAGAGCACTGTTATTTGTCCTTTATGGTATTCTGTGATGATTCGCTTAACCAATGTTAAACCAAGTCCCCAACCACGCTTTTTTGTTGTAAACCCTGGCTTAAATACTTCTCGCTGTTGGCGCGGAGTCATTCCTTTTCCGGTATCACTAATATCAATAAATACTTTACCCGGTTTGGAATTAATCACTACAGCTAGCTTTCCTTCTCCTTGCATCGCATCAATCGCATTTTTACAGACGTTTTCTATCACCCATTCAAACAAAGGAGGATTGTGCATAACGATAATGGTGGGCGCATCGGACTCAAATGTAATATCCACTTTGGAGGAAACCCGGGTGCGCAGGTAGGAGAGCATATTCTTTGTGGTGGAAACTATATCTTTTTCTTCTAAACTTGTTCCAGCACCAATTTTAGAGAACCGATCCGTTACTTTTGTAAGGCGTTCAATGTCCTTATTCATTTCTTTGGGAATACTCTCGTCGATATCCATACCTGATAACAACTCAACCCAGGCCATTAAGGAGGAAATAGGGGTTCCCAACTGATGGGCAGTTTCTTTTGCCATTCCAGCCCAAACTTGATTCTGTTCTGCTTTTCTAAAGGTGCTAAAAATTACGTACCCTATAAATATGAATAACCCTATAATTAAGAATTGGATATACGGAAAGTATTGCAACTGCTTCAACTCAGGACTATTGGCATAAAACACATAATTTCTATCCTGAGGACCAAAACTAATTTCTATCGGAGAATTTTGTTGCAATAAGTTATCCCGTGTAGCGATCAACTGGTCCGCGCTTAACTGGTCCGCAGGAAGATTAGACGATACAACTGTGGCTTGTGCACTGTCCATTAATAGCACTGGAACTAAGTCAGCATTTTCAATAAGTTCATCATTAAACGCATGAATAAGTGAGTCCCGCTCTTTCTCTAAGCGTAAAATATCGCGGGAATCATTATAATAATAGGTCATGAATAAGCCTTCGTAAATCTCAATGGTGAAAGAAGGATTGATTTGCTCCCAATTTCCTGCCAACGCTACCAGCGTGTCTTCAAACAACTTGCGGATGCTATCCCCTGATACGTCGGGATGCAAATTGCGTAGGTCTGTTGTATCGATTTCAAGATTAATAAAACCCGAAACTTGATTGTCTTGATCTAACAAAATAACTGGAATGTCTTTGTTTCGATTAATAATCGTCAGCGGCAGGTCGTACGATTGTTGTTGATTTAATGGCGTGGGTTTCGATATTTCTTTGGTTGCTGCTATCCACAACTCCATTTCTTCGAGCTCTTTTTCACGCAATTGATCAAATGAACTATTCGTTAAACGCACTAACTCTGCTCTTTTCTTTATTGCATCTGCCCACTGTGTTACACGTTCCCGCTCCCTTAATGACACTTTTGACACTATTTCATTTGAAACATACAAAGAGGCCCCAACCAAAACCAATGCGATTCCGAGGAGAATAACCTTCCATTTTTGTTTATTCGAATAGAGCTTCATACTTGTAAAGTTAATAGCAAAATTGAAACAACACGGTTTGATTTGAGAATTTGGGCAACTGCGTTGCTTGATTTGGTAATTTGCGGCAACGCGTAAACATCCCAAATTCTCAAATCCAAGCAACGCAGTTGCCCAAATTCCCAAATCAATCCCGAAAGAACATCCCAAATTCCCAAATTAAATTTGCGGCGCGGCACTCAAGCAACTTCCGTCTAACGTCTCCTAATCTAACGTCTAAAAAAACAACTTCTCTGAAAGAACACTTGCAAATTAAATACGATAACTGTACATTTGCGCTCTGTTTTTGGTTGACCAAGTCTATTCAAAAGCATATAGGTCCTATAACTCAGCTGGTTAGAGTATCTGACTCATAATCAGAAAGTCCTTGGTTCGAGCCCAAGTGGGACCACACTCAGAGAGTGACGTTTAAGAGAGTGAGTCTTAAGAGGCTCACTTTTTTTGTTTTGGTAATTTGGGTTTTCTTTTTAAAGATTATCTAATCTTTAGTCAAATAACTATATAAACTATCCTCAACCGTTTTGTCTAGCTGAAAAGTGAAATGAACGACTGGCTTTCCATCTTCCATTTTATCTTGTTTAATTGAGTCATCAATTATTGAACAATCTCCAATGAAGTAAAAATCTGTTCCTTCGCCATCTTCTTTCTTGACAAATAGAAGAATTCGTTCTGAATTTATTACATTCTGAATTTCATCACTATCAATTTTACGTTGAGAACGAGATTCCCATGCAAAAGTTCTTTGGTCGATAAAATGATCATTGTATTTTGTTGATTCAGAAATGTGTGATGATTTTTTATAGGTGACAAAACACGGTGTTACATTGTTCCTTGTTCTATATCCATAAAGCGTACTGCTAATGTCCAAATCCCAATTTAACAATCGACACACGTCCTTTCTTCCATATTTCCTATATCTAATCAATCCACCTACAAACTTATTTATAGAAAACTCTTTCTCAAAAACCCTAATAGAGTAAATAGTATTGTCTAATAGAAACTTTTTGAATGTTGGATTCGCAATAGCTTCCAGTAAATCATTATCAATTTTAAGAATCACTCCTTCCTTTTTGACAATTTTATGCTCTTGCCGTATGAAAAGAAAATTTAAATTATGAATGCAAGAGTCGATGACTTCATCACTCAATTTGTATTCATATTGCTTAGAAATGCTCTCTTTCAAATGTGCAATATGAATCTGTTGATTATTTATTATGTTCAACAAAATTAAACTTTCTTCAACACGTTTAGCATTGTTGATTTGGAGGTTGAAAGATTCTAATAGTTTTATATTCTCAATTTTTAAAGAATGTTCAAACTCTTCCTCAATACCAACAACAAAGTTGAAATACGACTTAGAATAATTGACATATAACTGTGGGTCACGTGAACCATGTTCAATAAAATCAAGCATCATTGGAACACGACCTAATTTAAACTTAAGTAAATTATAATCCTGAATAAGGTCCTTTTTCAACTGCATGTTTGCTGAATCAATCGCCTCAAAGATTTTCTTTTTCGAAATTAAATCAAAATTAATAGTCGAAGTACCAGGGACTAAACTACTACCGCTCGCAATCATTTTGCGAAGGGCATCCTTATTATATGTCGTGTCACCATATAATGCTATGGGAACTAAATAGTTATTACTATAATTTCCAATAAAATCTATTACAGTTAAATATTCTTTCCCTCTATTCTTTCTTAAACCACGCCCTAACTGCTGGACGAAAACTATAGCAGATTGTGTAGGGCGAAGCATAATAATCTGATTGACACTAGGGATATCAATACCCTCATTAAATATATCTACAGTAAATATATAATCTAGTTTTTCAGATTTTTCAGCACTCTCTAATAATCTTATCGCATCCTGCCGTTCTTTTTCAGTGTTATCACCGGTTAAAGCCTTCGTTTGATAGCCGTGTTTATTAAACTCTTTGGAAAATTCTAGACACTCATCTATTTTAGAGCAAAAAACTAACCCTCTTACATTACCATCATCACAGTTGTATAGTTTTGCTTTTTCAATAACTCGCTCAATTCGCTCGGCTGATGTTAGAAGGTTAAACTCCGTTTTGTCATCTATCTCTTGATTGTTAATCGTAAGGTCGGTCACCCCGTAATAATGAAAAGGGCTCAACATTCCTTCAGATAGCGCACGATGTAATCGAATCTCGTAAGCAATATTATGATTGAAAAGCTTAAAAATATCTGCGCCATCTGTTCGTTCGGGAGTTGCTGTCATTCCCAACAAGAAGCCGGGAGTAAAATGGTCCATAATCCGTTTATAGGATTCTGCTCCCGCACGATGTGTTTCATCTATCACGATATAGTTGAAGTGGGATGGATCAAATTTCTCTAGGTGTTCTTTCTTAGAAATTGTTTGCACTGTGGAAAAAATATAATCAGCGCCTAATTCTTGATTGTTTCCAGAATAAAGACCCATTTTAATATCGGTTCCTAAAAGAGACTCAAAAGTTTTCTTTGCCTCTTCCGCAATGGTTAATCGGTGAACAACAAAAAGAAACTTCTTCGGTTTGAATTGCTGCACATCAAAGGCGGACAGGTAAGTTTTACCTGTTCCTGTTGCAGAAATTAGCAAGGCCTTTTTTTTTCCTTGAGAACGTAAATGATTTATATTCTCTAGTGCTTCACGCTGCATCAAGTTGGGCTGTATATTTTCAGTATTTCCCTTTTTTCTTTCCTCTTCTATTTTTCGCTCGAATTCTGTTCTTGCGCGCCAAAGCATGCCGTATTCAAGCAAGTAACTATCCGTTACAATACGTGCGGCTGAAAACTCCGCAGAAAATTCTTTTACTGCTTGATTAATTAATTCACTTTCTTCGGCAGCAGTAATTTTAAGGTTCCATTCTTTATTTGATGCCAAAGCATTTGCCGTCAGGTTACTGCTACCTATAATTAAATCATAAATACCTTCTCTTTTAAAGAGATACCCCTTTGAATGAAAAGACCCCTCGGTTGCAATTCGTAACTCAATATTCGAGAACTTTTTGATTTGTTTTAAAGCTTCTGGCTGGGTAAAATTAAGATATTGCGAAGCGAGAATCTTTCCCTTGATATTTTTCTTTTCAAGTTCAATAAGTGTTTGCATCAATGAAGCAATTCCTCCGGTAGTAACAAACGCAACAGAAAACCAAAACTCGTCGCAAGTTTGTAGTTCACGTAAGACGGTGGTCAAAACCTTTTTTCCTTGTGAATAATCGTTCGTGAGCAGCTCTGGTCTATATTCCTTATTAGAAGATATAACTTGGTCTATGAAACCTGTTTGAATACTCTGACCGAGTGCCTTTCTGATATCCATTTACGATTCAATTAATTTATTAACAATCGGTAAATCAGCAGCTGCCCAATCTAATTGTGGCATTTCTGAACATAGTAACCATTTATAATCAATATGCTCAGATAAATGAACTGTCGAGTCCTTACAACTGGAAACAAAAGAATGCATCGTTAAAAAGAAATCTGGATATTCATGTTCAACGGTGAGAAACTCCTCTTCTGGAATAATGTTCATATTTAATTCTTCCTTTATCTCTCGCACCACAGTTTGTTCCTTTGTTTCTCCCTCTTCTATCTTCCCCCCTGGAAACTCCCATTTTTTAGAAATATAATCGAGCTTATTCACACCCCTCTGAACACATAAAACCTTATTATTGTACTTTATAATAGCTGCAACAACTTCAACTCTTTTCTTATCCTTTATCATAGGACCTAAAGTTAACCAAATTATTATTTTCCACTCATATACTCAAACCCATTATTATGTGCAATCATCAGCATGGGCTGTATACATTCTTTGTAGCGGTCTTTGCTAATGTTTAAATCTGGGAACACCGTTAGATATTCCTGAAGGAACCGATTGTTTGGTTTATTGGAGCGCACTATATCAACCGCCTCCTTTTGCAGTTCATAAAAACCATCGAAGTACGCCTCCATTTCTGGAAGTTTTGCCCCTTTCGCGCTGTTGAAAGACGGGTCGGCAGGGATGAGGTTCCACATTAAATCATGCGCAACAAACTGAAACGGAATAAAATGTTCCACGGCGTAGGTGCCTTTTACCAATTCTTTATTGGTGTAAATGCAGTTTACATGACCTAACTGGTTAATCACAATGTCCCAAAAATCCGTTTTATGCTTCAGCAAACTCCCCCTGTTCTCTGGGCGCTTTAACTTATTCGGTATATCCGGAACATTTGGGTTTCTAGCCTGTAAAAAAAGTGTTAGGTTCCAATAACAAAAATCCTTCAACATACCACTGTTGCGCTGAAAGTAGGCAAACCAATCGGGCTGAATTAATACCGAATCTTTATATAAGCTGTATGGAGGGTAGTTGTAATTCTCTTGAGAGAGCAGGTACATTTCCCCCTTATTCACAGCGCCAAGCCACGGACTCAAAAACCGGTGGGGAACTTGTGCGTCAAAATGCTGCAATCGTTTTTTGGTCTCTTTAGAAGACAGCTTCATCAATCGTTCGATAACATGTGATTTCTTCTCGTTGACGTCGATGGATTCATGACTTTTCAAAAACTGGATAGCCTCTTGAATTTTGTCTTGCTTTCCAAATGAAACCTGAAAGTAATTTACGGTATACCAAGCATTGGCTAGCATTCGGGCAAATAAGGCGTGTTTGGAAATGTGCTCTTTTCCGTTTTCTACCTCTTCCAGAATAGCCAACAACCAATAAAACTTATACGAAGCACTCGTATTATTAAAACACGCACTCAGTCGTCCAGTATCAACTCGGTTATCCTTGGGCAGTTGCATGGAACGAATATAAAGAAAAATAATCGTCTCGAGTATTTATTTTCACTCACCACTCTCCCATTTTTTTCAGTTAACTTAGCACCATGTGTTACGACATCAAAGCATCCTTAAAAGCGCAACTAAAGCGCGCGCAGCAGGACGGGGACGAACAAGCCATCCGGGAAATTACGGAAAAGTTAGTACCACAAACGGATTTGCCGGTGCACCATGCCTCGGGGTTTCAGCACCCGCGGATCTTGATGTATACCGGAGAGTCGAAGCACATGCCTGTTGTTGCTACTTGGGGCCTCGTGCCTGCTTGGGTAAAAGACGAAGCACAAAAAAATCAGCTGTGGAACAACACCTTGAATGCACGGGGGGAGACCATTTTTGAGAAACCTGCTTTTAAAGATGCTGCTATTTCCAAACGATGCATTGTTTACTTGGACGGTTTTTATGAGCACCATCACCTCAATAAAAAAGCGTATCCATTTTACGTTCATGCGGCGAATGGGGCACCTTTGGCAGTTGCTGGACTATGGAGTGCGTGGCTCCCGCCAGGGTCTTCTACCCCTTTGATCACCTTTACGTTGGTTACTACCGCGGGTAATTCGTTGATGGCAAAAATCCATAACAACACCGGAGAAAAGGGTCCCCGTATGCCCTTGCTGTTATCGGAAGAGCAGGAAGAACTCTGGTTAGCGCCGATTGCCAAAGAACATGATCGCATAGAGTTGGAACGCCTTATTTCGCGTTCTCCCGAGAACACCTTAATTGCTCATCCCGTGGAGGCGTTGCGGGGAAAAACTTACCGCGGAAATGTTCCCTCCATCACGGAAGAAGCGATTTACCCAGAATTGGCGTTTTTCGATTTTTCATAGGTGCGATTCAATAATCTTCGCTATTTTTGAGGGAGAAGTTCACATTTAAAACCTCGGCAAAAAACCATGGAAATATTGGCGCTTATTCTTTCCGCAATTAGCAGTGTTCTGCTGATTATTCTCTTATTAAAAAATGGTAAAACAGACAATTCTGCCATCATCGACGCAACACGAACACTACTGCAGCACGAATTAAAAGAGAACAGAACTGAGCTTTCCGCAGCGTTAAAGGAAAATCGTGAAGAGCTGTCTGACGGGTTGGGAAAACTCACGATGCGTTTGGAGGAAAAGTTGGGACAGATCAGTGAAGGGTTAAACACCAACGCGAAAGAAAGTCGAAAAGAGCTCACGGACTCCCTGAAAGCATTTAGCGACACCTTCAGTGAAAACGTAAAAAACTTCAACGACTTACAAAAACAGAAGTTCGAAACCATGGCAATCAAGCAAGATGAGCTGGTGAAGTCTACGGAAGAGAAATTGGAGAAAATGCGGGAAACCGTGGATGAAAAGCTCCACAAAACATTGGAAGAGCGTTTGGGGCAATCATTTAAATTGGTAAGCGAACGTTTAGAAGCGGTGCAAAAAGGACTGGGCGAAATGCAAAGTCTCGCAAACGGTGTAGGGGATTTGAAAAAAGTATTGAGCAACGTGAAAACACGTGGGGTGCTGGGCGAAATTCAATTGGGAAATATCTTGGAGCAAATCATGGCGCCTGAGCAATACGAATCGAATGTAAAAACCAAACACAACTCCAACGATCACGTGGAATTTGCAATCAAACTTCCAGGGAAAGACGACAATGGAAAAGAAGTTTATTTACCGATTGACGCCAAGTTCCCGCAGGAAGATTATGTCCGTTTGCAGACGGCGTATGACGAAGGAGATGTTGCAAAAATAGATGTCGCCAATCGCGCCTTGGTGCAGAGCATTAAGAAATTCGCAAAGGAAATTCGCGACAAATACATCGACCCACCCAACACAACCGATTTTGGAATCATGTTTTTACCGATAGAAGGATTGTTTGCTGAAGTGGTGCGTCAACCCGAAGTGGTTGCGCTGCTACAACGCGAATACAAAATTATCGTTACCGGTCCTACCACGTTAGCTGCGATGCTGAACAGTTTACAAATGGGCTTTAAAACGTTAGCCATTCAGAAACGCAGCAGCGAAGTGTGGCAAATACTTGGCGCCGTGAAAACGGAGTTTGGTAAATTTGGCGGAGTGTTGGAGAAAGCTCAGAAAAAAATCAACGAAGCAAACAAAGAATTGGATGCGCTGGTCGGAACGCGAACGCGTATGATGTTGTCCAAGCTCAAGAAGGTAGAAGAGCTCCCAGCATCGGAAACGGTTCCGTTGATTGATGATATCGTGGAACACGATAAGGAGGGTGATGGAGATGATGGGGATTCCGAAGAATAGTTAATAGATATTGTTTTAGGGTGGTTAGATGGCGTTTCTGATAGTCCTCCCCCCTTGCCCCCCTCCGAAGGGGGAAACGATTCCGGATAAAGAAGATTATATTTTGATGTGTTGAGAATTCTGAAACTTTGCGAGGGAATGAGATGGCGTTTCTGATAGTTCTCCCCCCTGCCCCCCCTCCGAAGGGGGAGACGTTTCCGAAAAAAGGAAGACATTAAAGCATTAGAAGCTCGTTCGCACTGGAAACCTCCAAGAAATGCTGAGCATGGTATTACTTGCAAACGGAGCGCCGTAATAACGGTAATTTGTCAACTTAAAGCCCATGGCACCAACCTGTACAGAAAAGTAGAATCCTCCTAAAAAACCTGGGCCTACTTCACTTGGGTCTATAAATTTTTGAGGCGTTTCTTCTTGATCGTTTAGCACGTCTGCATCATAAATTAGAGCAGCAACAGGATCTTCAAATTGTTGATTCCACGTCATGTGCCCCCCGAAAATAAATCCGGCACTAGCAGATAAAAAAGATGTAGCGTCCCCTTTGTCCATGGTTATTCCTAACGGCATTAAAAATAGGGGAGAAATATCCATTCCTATGTTCGCAAAGAGATTCACGGTATTCACTCTTCCCATTCCATACGTTTCTTTTTTATCTAATTTCCGTCTATAATCATCTACTTCGGAGCCTTTCGTTTCTAGTTCGCTTCCATGTCCAACAATCCCTCCTTCTAGTGTTAATCCAGCGTCTAGCGCACTCACTCTGCCCTCAGCAACCGCGCCAACAAGAAATGAGCTTGGGGCAAATGGCGTTCTTCGTGGATTCATCCAAGAAACCTTCGGACCAATTCCGATGTGTGCGCCAATATCTTGAACTCCAATGTTCATCGATTGAACGCTTACATCGGCGGTGGTATAGGTGGTGTAATAAGCAACACTAGAGCCGTTGCTGTTATACCGAGTTCCGGTCCTTCGAGTAGTTGATTCAACATTTGAAACAGTAGTTAGAGACCCTGGAACACTCACCATGTTAGGTGAAAACTTCCATTTCATAGCATCTAATCTGAAAGTAATAGACGGATAGAGTCCTGCGCCCTTGTAAAACTCTCCATTATCCCCAATGGTTAATCCTAAGCGAGCGTTTAAATTGAATTCGATCGAGCCGAACGGAAGGCGCAATCGATAACCTGGGTTCACTCCTAAATACCATAGGCTGGTTTGTGCATCTCCCACATATCTATCTAAATCGTGAAAGCGAAAGGATCCTAATTCTATTCCTAAAACAGGGTGTCCTCTAAATACGTTGTTCGGAGATTTTTGCGCACCAAAAGTCAATATCGAAATCGGAACATTGGCTCCAACGGAAAATTGCGCGCCAAAATCTCTGGTATCGATCTGCTGTGTAAAAGAAAACCCAGAAGGAACTGTTCCCATAATGTGTGTTTGTCCAAAGCCCAATTTAAACTCCACAATATCTGAAAGCACGTTAATCCCTACCCAAGGTCGATCAATGGTAACGAGGTCTCCGAATCCAGGGCGATAAAGCATGAGTCCTATTCCACCATGGTTTTTGTCTAGCTCCAATTGATTTTCGCGGTAGTTTTGCTTCATCTTTGGAGTTACGTCTTGCGCCCACGTTATCCCCAGCGCAAGAATAGATATACAGGTAATTAGTGCTTTCATTTGATTTACAGATTTTAATGCTGTTCAAAACTAAAGATTTCTCTTGTTCTGAATAGACTAAAATCCGCAAAGGAGTTGTTTTCAACCCACATTTACGCATTTCTGCGTATACCTCTTTGCACTCAAAGTTGACTTATGAAACAAACTAAAAACTTGGGGCAGAAATTGTACGATACGTTTTTACGTTAATGTTTTTGTTTCTAGGATATTTAATTTCGAAAGTAATCCTAATCAGAAAAAAATAAATAGCAAGATTTGTCAATTACGAATTAATTTCTGGTAATCTCCTGCGTTATTTGTAAGTTTACAGCATTACTTAAACACAGAACATCAATCGCTTATGAAACTGCTATCTACATTTTCAATTTTATTTTTACTTACATTCAACGCTATCAGTCAAACCTGTGGAGCCATTTATGTAACACCTTTAGGGAATGGTTCGGGAACCCAAATTGACCCTTCTTCATTAGAAAATGCGATTGCTTCAGCGAATCCGAATGACATTATTCGGCTGGGAACTGGATTATATTCTTTAGATAATCCGCTTAACCTTGTTGGTGATGTGACTTTAGAAGGCGGTTTTGATGCTTCAAATGGTTGGAGTAAAACAAGTCTAGCAGGTGCTTCTACAATCAATAGAACGACACTTAATCCTGAAGGACCAATGAACTCCCCTCGACTTGTTGCTTTCTACGGAAATAATATTTCCAACTTCAGATTACAAGATCTTACCATAACAACAGATAACGCGCCAAGTAATAGTACATCAACTTACGCCGTTCATTTGAATAATTGTTCAGATTATACGATTGCACGTTGTCAACTATTACCTGGAGATGCGGCTAACGGCCCAGATGGACTGAATGGTATTGGCGGTGCAAATGGGGGAAATGGTCTGGCTGGAGGAAATGGACATTCAAATAATCAGAATACGGATGGAGCAGGAGGTAATGGCGGTCTTGGCGCTGGCACTGGCGGTGGCATTGTTGGTGCAGGCGCACCCTCCAATGCAGGATGTTGTTCTACAGGAGCCAATGGGCTTGGTGGTGGAACAAGTTCTAATTTTCAGTCTGGTGGCGGCGGTGGCGGTGGTGCCAGCGGTGGTCAAGAAGATCGAGATGGTGGCTTCGGCGGCTTAGGTGGCGGAAACACTACAAGTGGAACGAATACATGTGGCGGTGGCAATGGAGATGAAAGTGGGTGTAATAGCGTTGTGAGCTCTTGTAACACTTCCTTAAGTGGAGATAACGGTTGCATAGGAATGAATGGAGCCAATGGATCGAACGGTAGTGCCGGTAGCGCAGGAAGTATTATTGGAGGATTTTGGATTCCTGGTAGTCCAGGTATAGCAGGAACGCCCGGTCAAGGTGGTCAAGGCGGTCGCGGAGGCGGCGGTGGTGCAGGTGAAGGTGGATTTTCATGTGTTGATGGTGCAGGAGCTGGCGGTGGAGGTGCTGGTGGTGGCGGTCAAGGTGGTTTTGGTGGTCAAGGCGGATTTGGTGGCGGTTCTTCATACGGTATATTTCTTTTTAATAATGATACCGGAGGTGAGCTTCTACAGAGTAATGTTGCGGCGGGCAATCCTGGTGATGGAGGTCAAGGTGGAAGTGGTGGCTTAGGCGGTGATGGCGGAATCGGTGCTACTGGTGGTACTGATGCCGTAAATGACTTTGAAATAGGTTGCGGTGGTCGAGGTGGTGATGGCGGTAACGGTGGTATTGGCGGCGATGGAGAAAATGGTCAAGCAGGCCAAGCAATAAATGTTTATTTGCACTCAGGTAACCCGTTAGCGACAAACGATAACTCCTTCAATCTTGCCGCTCAAGCAGAAATTATTAAAGACGGAATAACTTGTGTGAATCAAACAATTCAATTTGAAATTCCCTCCCTACCTTCTGGTGTTCCTGGCGCTGGAGTTGGAGTGGCCAATTGGGATTTTGATCTTAACTCAAACGCAGCTCTTCCAGCAACAGGTATAAATAATTCCGACACAACAGCTTATAATGTGACGGGGAGATATTCAATTAGTCAAGGTCCTGATACGTATGAAGGCTTTGTCTATGTTAGCCCTGAGCAAAATGTTGATGCAGGTGCTGATCAACAACTCTGCGATGTGGTAACCGCTACTTTAGTGGGTACAACTTCGGGTACTAATGTGGTGTGGTCCTCACTTGGTGCTGCGACAATCAACGACGCTACTAATATCACAACAGGTCTACAAAACCTTCAACCAGGTGAAAATATATTCGTTTTAACAGCTGGTGATTGTTGTCCTGCAGATCCAGATACGATTTCTGTTATGGTAGGAACTCCGAATACAGCAATAGATGTCCAATCGGCATGTAATTCTTATGATTGGATTGATGGAAATACGTATACTTCTACTACTAATTCTGAAACGTTCACGTTGACGAATGCTTCTGGTTGTGATTCTGTTATAACCTTAGACCTTACAATCAATTCAGCAACAACCGCAACGGATATAATTAGTGCTTGTGACACTTACATTTGGATCGACGGGAACACGTATAGCATGGATAATAATAGCGCGACTTTCACTTTAACAAATGCGGCTGGATGCGACTCTATTATTACCTTAGATTTAACGTTGGATGGTACATCAAATTCAGGGACAGATACCCAAATAGCTTGTAACTCTTATCTATGGATTGATGGGAACACATACACTGAAGACAACAATACTGCAACGTTTACTTTAACAAATCAATCAGGTTGTGATTCATTAGTTACCTTAGACTTAGTCGTGAACAAACCTTCTATTGGTATTGCTGATGTTGTTGCATGTAATGAGTTCACATGGATTGATGGGAACACCTATACCTCATCTAATACTACTGCAACGTTTACATTGACCAATTCAGTAGGATGCGATTCTATAGTAACGTTGGACCTTGTGATAAATAACGCTGACGTTAGTGTGACGAACAACTCTCCAACGCTAACAGCAAATGCAACTTCAGCAACATTTCAGTGGGTAAGTTGTGATGAAAATTTTAACCCTATAAGTGGTGAGACTACTGCTTCTTACACCGCTGTTGGAAATGGTAGTTATGCAGTAATCGTAACTCAAAATGGATGTACTGATACATCTGCTTGCGAAACGATTGCAAATGTTGGACTAGAAGACCTCGATCAAGACCATCTTAGTATATTCCCTAACCCAACAGATGGTTTAGTTAAGATTAATAATAATTCTATCATGCGATCCATAAAAGTGGTCGATGCGACAGGGAGAGTTATCATAGAAAAATATCCAGAAACAAAAGAGGCCTCTATTGACCTCAGTAACTATTCAAAAGGGGCATATACTATCGAAGTGACCTTAACCGAAGGTGTCATTAGAAGAAAGATAATAAAGCAATAAAAAAACGCGGAACACTGCTGTTCCGCGTTTTTTAATTCTCTTCTCCTTGTTAAGTTTTATCTTCTTTCCTCAAAAACCCGCTTAAAAACTTGGGGCAGAAATTGTACGATACGTTTTTACGTTAACGTTCTTGTTTTTAGGATATTTAATTTCGAAACTGATGGTCAACTTTTTACTTTCTCCCGGTTCGAGGTTGAGGTTCCATGCTAATTCTCCCGTTATTTCATCTTGGGTGGCTCCTGAAATGTTATTTACACTTACGGTGATATCGCTATCTTGAGAAACAGGAACCTGATCCTTAATTTCTATCGCAACTTTTCTTGTTCGGTTGTTTTTAACAATAATCTCATAAGTATAAGTGTCACGCTTCCAAGCTCCAATAACTTTTTTATTCGAAAATTCTTCGGATTTTTTGCGTGTAACAAGTATTTTCCCATCTCTTCCGAAAGATAACCCAAGCGTATCCTCTACATTTCTAGTATTAATGTAAGACTCTCCAACATAGGTTTGCGCAAAATAAACATTCGACGGACCAGGCACAAGATCTAACCTTTCCCAACCAGCAATTTTTGCGAGCAGAAATGCATCTTTGTCTACTTTAGGGACGCTAACATGTGAAAACTCAGCGTCTAAATTATATGTGGTAATTTCAACAATATACGGCTTAGAATCAGAAGGGATTGTATATTTTTTATCCACATCAAACTCGGTCACCAATTCACTTATTTCGATTAACTCCATAGCTATTGTAGGTGCAAGGATTTCGTTGAAGTCGCCAGTATTAAGATTTTGGAGACGCCCTTCGCTATCCTTAAATTTTGATATATCTTCTACTCCTTGATAGGTATTTACTCTACTTTGCGCTTGTGGTACAGAATACAATGATTTATTTAATTGTTGATTGGAAGAAAATGATGCCGCATTGAGATGCCATGGGTTGAGGTTAGGAATAGAAGCATTCAATTTAGGGTCTCCAGTAGAAAGTGAAATATCAACAGTATTCCAATCATTCCCTGTATTATTAAACACCTTTGCTTTGTATTTCAATTCTATTTTCCCTGAGAGATCTTCTGCAATTAAATCGTAACTTGGCGCCCAACCACTATTGGAGACAATATAACTTAGTTTTGTTTGAATAGTTTTAGGCTCATCCACTTCAATTAACACAACAATTACTTGATTTTTTACATTTTCTCTGTAATTATATTCGTACAATTGGTTACGCAGTTTCATTAATTGTTGATCTATTTTTTTAGTTGCACGATTGAGTTCCGTCGTTTGCGTATTAATCGACCCAATCCTTTTTCGATAGAAATCAGCGGCATCCCTTATTTCTGATACTGTTAATTTTACATTATCTCCACCTAATTTTTGATTATCGAATAGCAATTGTTTTTCTGCTTCCAATCCACCTCGCTCATTGTTTATATTTTGTATTTCTAATTCAAATAAATCGATGGAGTCTTTAATCTTAGTAATTTTTTCATTGCGTTGACCTGTACTTAAAAAATCCCGTTCCATAACGATAGAGAGTAAGTCGGCGGTTTCTGCTGTCTCAAACTGAATACTTTTAGAATCGGCTGTTACACTAATTCCTTCGAAGCGCAGCTCATTCAAGCCCTTTTTCACATTGATCGTAGCACTTCTTTGTACTTCAGCCCCTGATAAAAAAACAGTTACTCGTTCAACTTTAGTTGGAACTTGATGCACTTGTTGTCCAAAAGCAATACTGTTTAAACTTACAAACGCGAGAGATACTATAATTCTAATCATCCGTTTAATTTTAGTTGAAAAGTACAAATTTTTAATACATATATCTTCCGTTCAACAACTTTGTTGATTATCTAGCTGATCAAAAGAGGAAAGCCAGCACCAACAAAAAATCGGGATAAGCGGTGGGTCCTATTGGCTCAAAATCATATAAAACAACTATAAAAACAGCTGATTTACCCCAAAAGAGTATAGTTATTTAAACTTATAACTCCTTTTCATTTTTAGTACAAAATCTGTTCGAAATCTTCACAACTTAAAGCCTAAATTTCATGTGACCAATATTGGAACTCCCTGCTCTTTCGTTTGGTCTTCAAAAGCAGTGCTTTTTCTTGTTGCGGTATTGTGTAGAGTGTGCAAAGGAACGCTGATTAGTATTCTAAAGCAAGCTGGGATTGATGAAAACGAACTTTAAGATTGTATTAAAGTGCAGGAGTAAAGCTGCAGCGCAGCTGGTATAAGCTAGCTTTAATTACATTCCAAAACCTTTTAAGTTCCATTCGTTATTTGCATTCTTGGTATAAAGTATTTTGTATTTCGCATCCAGCGTTGGTATATACACGTATGTGAATATCACATTTTTATGCTTAGATTCAACCAGCTTTGTATAATATACTTGGCAACTATCATTTAATTCCGTAGAAGAAATTTGCCCCGTACTCCACTCTTTTGGAACAGCTAAGTGTTTAAAATCTTGATTAATCAGAACACTATCATTGATGTTTTCAATTAATATTTCAGAAGAAAACTCAAACCATCCCTCTACATATTTCTCGTCAAACTTTCTATTGTCAATTTTATAATGAATAGTAGAACAATCCAACTCGAAAATCAAGAGGTCGTCCAACTTTTCTTTTAATAGATTCCATGGCAAATTCTTATCATAAGTCTCATCTTTTTGATCTGTATTACACGAGTAAAGAACAATAGAGATGACACACAAAATGATGATATTTTTCATATTACTATGTTGTATTATTTTAATTTATTTTTAATGTCATCTGGAACTATATTTGATTCAATCTCAAAGTATGTAGAATCTTTAATATACACTTCTCTTCTATACCAAATTCCATTTTCATACATGTAAGAACCACCAGAGTCTTGAATTATCTGATCATCCTGCTTCTTAATCTTTGGTATATTCTTACCAGCCATTTGTTTACTCATTTGTTTCCCTTCTTGAGCAGGACCAATCCATTTTTTTGCTTCTTTAATAAAAGTATCAGGACCCGAATAAGTAGGACTATTTCTAAATTCTTTTGGTAATTCTTTATCTAACCGTTTCAACGCAGTTTCTAACTCTTCTATATCATCCCAGTAAACAACCCAAGTAAAGGCATCTTTTTCTGCTTTTGAAGCATCTTCATAATTGCCTTGTTGCTCTCCGTCATGAGTTTTTAACTCTATACCAAAGCTCCATTTAGCATTACCTTTCATTTTGTTATTTAAATCTCTAAACAAATTACCGACTTTAGTTACAAAATCTGGCTCTTCATAGTCTTTAGTCAAAGTCAAGGTCATTGAATTTTCTCGCTTTTCACCAATTACTGTACCACCTCCATGAGTAGTAGAGTATACAATTCCATTATCCCCGATAAAGGTTTCTCCTCCACCATTAGCATCATCACCCCCTTCAGGATCGTCTCCACCTTCAGCAGCCAACCCTTTTGGATCATTGTAGTAGATTGGGTTATTATCAAAGGCTACATACGGACTCATTTGAGGGAACATCATCATCAACGGATCAAGTGACTTCCACCTTCCAAGCCTCGGATCATATTGTCTAAATTCGGTAGTGTAACTGTTTCCGTTACCAGACAACTCCCCATCATGTTCCATTCCATTAAACAAGTGTCTTGATTCATCTATGCCCTCATAACGGTTAGGCATAAGCATTCCAAATGCGTAATAATCAGCTTTCATGGTAATTACAGGCTCGTAATATTGACCAGTAGGGTTGTATATTTTTCTATCTGTAATCGTAGCCAGTACATTGCCTAGATGATTGGTTAACTCATATAGCTTATCTCCTTTATGATTTTCTGCTATATAATTCTGTGGCGCAGGAGTCGAAATACCCGTTCCTAGAATATCGCCTGGACCATTCACAAAAACATTTGAAAGCACAATTTGAGCATATCCATTAGCAGGTGAAGCATTAAACCATTTTAATCTGGAAACACTAGATGTTGCTGTGAAAGTAACGTTATAACTTCCAGGTGAAGAAATAGCTATGTCTGCGTTAACAGTACTAACAGGGCAATTTATTGCTCCAAACCCAGTGATTTGAGAACTGATATCTAAAACATCAAAATAAACCGTATAACTTTCTCCTACGATGGTATTGATCATCAAATGCGCAGAAAAAGCAGTTGTATATCCAGAAGCATTTAATAAATCTATGGTTGATGATAAAATTATTTCCGTTTCCATTCTTTTTAGGTCTCGACTCTACTCCGCTAATAAACAGATATGACGGTCCTCCATAATCAAAAACATTACCAGTCGTTGAACCACTGTACCCAAGTGTGCTAGAAAAAACTGCCCATCCTATCGATACGGCAAGACCAATTGGATTTGATTTTAGAAAATAATAGTGGGACTTAGATTGCTAAGTCCCACAGACAAGAATAACATATAATTATAAGCGCTCAATAACACCTGCAGCACCTTGACCTGTGCCTACACACATAGTTACCACGCCATATTTCTCGTTACGTTTTTTCAACTCATTCATAATTTGAACAGTCAGTTTAGCCCCTGTACAACCAAGTGGATGACCAAGAGAAATTGCTCCTCCGTTCACGTTTACGATATCTGGGTTCAACCCAACTTCACGAATTACAGCTAACGATTGAGAAGCAAATGCTTCATTTAATTCAAACAAATTGATGTCGTTTAGTTTTAATCCCGCTTGCTTAAGAGCGGCAGGAATAGCGTCTACTGGACCAATACCCATGATGCGCGGCTCTACACCCACCACACTATACGAAGCCAAACGAGCAATAGGTTCTAAGCCCAGTTCTTTAACCATACGTTCTGACATCACCAAGGTAAATGCGGCGCCATCAGATGTTTGAGAAGCATTGCCAGCAGTGACAGAGCCTCCATTGGCAAAAACTGGACGTAAACGAGCTAATGCCTCTATGGAAGTTCCTTTTCTCGGGCCTTCATCTGTATCCACAATATATTTATTTACTTGACGCTTTTCATTTTCATCGAGGTAAATATGCTCCACTTCGATTGGTACAATATCGTCTTTAAATCTACCTGAAGCAATCGCAGCCAATGCTTTATCGTGCGACTTCACCGCAAAAGCATCTTGATCTTCACGCGACACTTTAAATTGTTCCGCCACAGCTTCCGCGGTCAAGCCCATTCCCCAATACCACGTAGGGTTTTCTTTACCAACAACTGGATTTGGCACAATTCTCCAGCCCCCCATTGCCATAACAGACATAGATTCAACACCACCAGCAAGAATACAATCTGCCATTCCAGCATTAATTTTTGCACTCGCCATGGCGATTGTTTCAAGCCCTGAAGAACAATATCTGTTTACGGTTACCCCAGGAACTTTGTTAGTATTCAACCCCATCAATGAGATCATACGACCAACATTCAATCCCTGCTCTGCCTCTGGCGTGGCATTTCCAACTATTACATCATCAATTCGAGATGGATCCAATTGAGGAATTTCCTTCATGATGTGTTTAATTACATTTGCCGCCAAATCATCTGGACGGTAAAAACGAAAACCACCGCGCCCCGCTTTTCCTACTGCGGTTCTGTATCCTGTTACAATGTATGCGTTCATTTCTTTAAGATGTTAAGACAGTAAGACAAAAGATATTAAGACGGTCTTACTGTCTGATTATTATTCACTTATTTTTCTTAGTATCATCGTTTCCCTCCGTCACTTGACGGAAGGGGAACTAAGGGGGAGAGGCTAATCGCCTCTTCTTAATTTCTCAAAATCTTCCCTTTTTTCACCATGCTTTCTAATCGCTCGAGTGTTTTTCGTTCGGCACATAATTCTAAAAAAGCTTTTCTTTCCAAGTCTAACAAGTATTGCTCTGAAACTTGAACACGTTCCGAAATATCACCGCCACACATTACGAAGCCTAGTTTTTCTGAAATCAGTTTGTCATGTTCAGAAATATAATTCCCAGACTGCATAGAATGCGCTCCGACATATACTATTCCTAGCCCTTCTTGACCCATAATTGTAATATTTTTCTCACGAAGCGGAGCAGAGTATCCTTTATCAGCCATTTCCAAACAAGCCGCTTTTGCTCTTGTCAACTGGTATTCACGAGATACAATCACCTCATCTTGTCCTTCGCGCAAGTAACCTAAGTCAAATGCTTCATGAGCAGATGTTCCAACTTGTGCCTGTCCGACAGTCAGAAAGCGTGATCGCAAGGCGTTAATTCGGATATCTCCCTCTTTCAATTCGTCTGATAGGCGTTTTACAAATTCCTTTGTGCCGCCACCCCCTGGTATCAATCCAACACCAAATTCTACTAATCCGATATACGCTTCTGCATGAGCCACAACTTTATCTGCGTGCATCGTTAATTCACACCCACCACCTAGGGTAAGGTTATGCGGAGCCACAACAACGGGCGCATTAGCGTAACGCACACGCATCATGGTGTCTTGGAAAGTTTTTATGGCAAAATTCAATTCGTCATAATCTTGCTCAACAGCCATCATGAATATCATTCCCACATTGGCTCCGGCGCTGAAATGCTGACCATTGTTTGATATAACCAATCCACTATATTTCGTTTCAGCTAAATCTAATGCTTTGTTAATTCCTTCAATAACACCGCCACCTATTGTATTCATTTTTGTATGGAACTCTAGGTTTAAAATTCCGTCACCGAGGTGTACAATTGTAGTATCAGCATTTTTCCAAACCGTATTTTCTGAACGCAACACATCCAATATTACCAAATCCTCTGTTCCCGGAATTGTTTTGTAGTCATTTGATACACGATCAAAATATTGTTTGTTACCTTTTTCAGTTCTGTAGAAAGTTGATTTCCCGGCAGTTTTCATTTCAGCTACAATTGCTCCAGCGGTTTTACCTGCGTCTTCAATTAACTTCAATCCTTGGTCAAATCCTAGAATATCCCATGTTTCAAACGGACCTAATTCCCAACCAAAGCCGGCTTTCAAAGCATCATCGATTTTATATAAATCTTCAGAAATTTCTGGAATTCTATTCGAAACATACGCGAACAAACCTCCAAACATCTGGCGGTAGAATTTACCTGCTTTGTCCTGACCCATTACCAGCATCTTAGTGCGTTGCTTTAGGTCATCAATTGGTTTTGCCATTTCCAATGTTGGAAAAGACGCTCTCATTGCAGGCCTATAATCAAGTGTGTTTAAGTCCAATGAAAGAATTTCACTTTTTCCATCATCTCCTTTTACCTTTTTATAAAACCCTTGGCCAGATTTTGAACCTAACCAATTATTTTCTGCCATCTTAGAAATGTACTCCGGCAATTCAAACAAGGCTTTTTCTTCATCATTTGGGCAGTTTGCTTTTAATCCATTTGCAACATGAACCAGTGTATCTAAACCAACTACGTCACAAGTTCTGAACGTTGCCGATTTTGGTCGACCTAAAACAGGCCCTGTTAACTTATCTACTTCTTCAATGGTTAAATCCAAATCGCTTACCGCGTGGAAAAGAGACATGATGGAATAAACGCCCACTCGGTTAGCAATAAACGCCGGTGTATCTTTACATAAAACTGTTTTCTTTCCAAGGAAACGACGACCATAGTCCATAAAGAAATCAACCACGTCAGGACTAGTTTCTGGAGTGGGAATAATTTCTAACAACTGCAGGTAGCGCGGAGGATTGAAAAAGTGAGTTCCACAAAAGTGTTTTTTGAAATCTTCCGAACGACCATCCAACATCATGTGAATCGGAATCCCAGAAGTGTTTGATGTAATCAACGATCCAGGTTTACGGAACTTTTCTACATTAGTAAACACGTGTTGTTTAATATCTAACCGTTCAATCACCACTTCAATTATCCAGTCACACGAAGCTATTTTGGATAAATCGTCGTCAAAATTTCCTGTTTCAATGCGCGAGGCAAAGGATTTTTTATAAATCGGCGAAGGATTAGATTTCAAAGCAAAATCGAGCGATTCGTTTACAATACGATTCCTCACGTTTTTATCTTCAAGACTAAAGCCCTTTGCTTTCTCCATTTCATTTATTTCTCTTGGAACGATGTCCAATAAAAGCACTTCGCACCCAATATTGGCGAAATGACACGCGATACGAGATCCCATCACACCAGAACCGAGTACAGCTACCTTTTTAATTGATCTATTCATATTTTTAATTTATTTTTTTCAGTATTACAGACTTTCCATGTTAACTAATCAGTGTTTTCTGACCATTTTTATCATGGGTTATTCAACCAGTTTCTTGTCACAAAAATTTAGACACATTATTTAATTCTTCTTCTACGGAGTCATCTATTTTCTCCATCACTTCAAAGAATACTTTTAGTTTATTCTTTGGTATACTTTGCAGCAATCGCTCGTTAAACTCTTTCACTACTTTTTTTACATCCCTTCGAATCTCAACGCCTTGATCCGTTAGAAAGATAAGTACCTTGCGCTTATCTTCCTCATCAATTTTACGATAAATAAACCCCTTCGTTTCCATCGTGCGCAAGGTACGAGAAAGGCTTGTTGGCTCCATTCCCATTCTTGGACCTAGCTGCGTACTCGGCGTTCCTTCCTTGTCTACAATTAATAAAATAAACCCAATAGACATCGTCATACCGTGCGCCGCCGCCTTTTGGTTATACATTCTCGATATCCTATGCCATACATGACGCAAATTAAAATCGATATACTCTTCCGCTTTTGATGAACTCATAATTACGCTAAAAGTATAAAAAATATTACGCACGCACAATAAATTTAACGCAGAATTTTGAAGGTTTTCGCTAAAGTGGTTGCCTACATTACTGGAAGGAATAAATATTACCCTATATCAGGCGCATAAATTAAAGAAAGTGAATATTTCGTTGATAAAAATACATGGTGTCATCCGTTCAAAATTTTAACTTTGCATAGAATTAAATTGATTATGAAAGTTTTATTGTTAGGATCAGGCGGAAGAGAGCACGCCATTGCATGGAAGTTGGCACAAAGCAGTCAACTAGAAGAGCTTTTCATAGCCCCAGGGAATGCAGGAACTCGAAAGCATGGCAAAAACATTGACTTACAAGTGAATGATTTTGAGGCGATAAAAAATTTCGTGATTGAAGCAGGCATAGAAATGGTTGTTGTTGGTCCGGAAGATCCATTAGTAAATGGGATTGTTGACTTTTTTGAAGCAGACGAGCAACTGGCTAAGGTGGCGATAATTGGTCCTAATAAATATGCTGCTCAACTTGAAGGGAGCAAAGACTTTGCAAAAGAATTTTTATACCGGCACCATATTCCAACAGCAAAATATGCTACGTTTACGAAAGAAACGCTGAAAGAAGGTCAAGCATTCTTGGAAACGATGAAGCCGCCTTATGTATTAAAAGCGGATGGTTTAGCTGCTGGAAAAGGCGTATTAATTATTGACGAACTAAAAACGGCCAAAGCGGAACTGGAAGATATGTTAAGCAATGCTAAATTTGGATCTTCCAAAGTAGTAATCGAAGAGTTTTTAAAAGGAATAGAAATGTCTGCCTTTATTCTTTTAGACGGCGATGGATATAAAGTGTTACCCGAAGCGAAAGACTACAAACGTATTGGCGAAGGAGATACGGGTCTAAACACTGGTGGAATGGGTGCTGTTTCCCCTGTACCTTTTGCTGCAAGTGGATTTATGGATAAAGTGCACAACCAAATTATTATACCAACGGTTAAGGGGTTGAAAGCTGATAAAACAGACTACCGAGGATTTTTATTTATCGGTTTAATAAGTGTTAAAGGAGAGCCCTTTGTTATTGAATTCAACTGTCGAATGGGCGACCCTGAAACGGAAGTTGTTTTGCCTAGGCTGAAATCTGATCTACTTGACTTGTTTGAAGGGGTAGCCACCCAAACGTTATCAGAGCGCGATGTTGTCTTTGATCCACGTACGGCAGTTACTGTAATGATGGTGTCGGGAGGATATCCGGAAGCGTATGACAAAGGGAAAACTATTTATGGATTAAACGCTATTGAAGACAGCATTGTTTTCCATGCTGGAACTTCTTCTGATGGCCCTGCTGTGATGTCGGCTGGTGGACGTGTGTTAGCAGTGACCTCATACGGTAAAGATATTGAAGGCGCTCTGGAAAAATCGTATGAAAACATCTCCCGAATAGAGTTTGAAGGAGCTTATTTCCGAAAAGACATTGGCTTCGATTTAATGAATTAATCATTATTAATAGCACACTTAATACTATTTTATTAAATTAGGTGTTCGGAACGTTCTATGGACCCATCGAGTATATTGGTTATCGTATCAGCATTAATTGCCTCCGCCTTCTTTTCAGGAGCAGAAATAGCGTTTGTTTCGTCTAACAAATTAAAAATTGAATTAGACAAAAACAAGGGGTTAATTAGCGGAAAAATCTTATCCCAATTTGTCGAAAAAGATAGTCGCTTTATTGCGACAATGCTTCTAGGAAATAACATCGCTTTGGTAGTCTATGGTATTTATATGGCCAAACTCGTAGAGCCTTGGTTAGCACAGTTTATTACGAGTGATGGATTAATTCTGCTTTCACAAACTATTTTTTCTACTTTATTAATTCTAGTAACGGCAGAGTTTATTCCGAAAGTAACTTTTCAAATCAACCCGAATCGAGCGCTTCAACTATTATCTGTTCCACTTTGGTTGATCCACAAACTACTTTTTCCGTTGACCCTTTTTACTATGTTGTTAAGCAATGCTGTACTTCGTATATTCAAAGTAGACACAGTGAATTCAAAGGCTGTTTTTTCCAAAGTAGATTTAGACGATTACGTCAAAGATTTATCGGAGCGCATGGAAGACCAAAATGAGCTAGATAATGAAATGGAGATTCTACAGAACGCCTTAGCTTTTTCGAACATCAAAGCGCGCGATTGCATGATTCCAAGGACAGACATTGTGGCGCTTTCTATTGAACACGACATCGAAGAACTAAAAACACAGTTTATAGATACTGGGTTTTCTAAAATCATTATTTATCGCGACACCATAGACAATATAATAGGCTACGTGCATAGTTTTGAATTATTCAAAAGTCCTTTAACGATTAAAGAGATACTCATCCCGATTTCATTTGTACCCGAAGCTATTCCAGGCAAAGAACTCTTGGAGTTATTTACAAAACAACATGGAAATATCGCTGTTGTTGTAGATGAATTTGGAGGAACTTCTGGGCTCGTAACTATTGAGGATGTTATCGAAGAAATATTCGGAGACATTGAAGATGAGCATGACAAAGATGGATTATTGGAAGAAAGGCTTAACGAGTATCAATTTCTTTTTTCTGCCAGACAAGATATCGACTATCTCAATGAAGAATACGAGCTTGAACTAGAAGAATCGTCTGAATACGAAACACTGGGAGGATTAATATTGAACCACACAGAGTCTATACCAGAACCGGGCGACGTGGTCAGCTTAGAAAAGTATAAACTCACCATAAAAGAAGTTTCCGACAGACGAATTGATGTGATTATGTTGGAAGTGTTGGAGGAAGGATAAACCGGTGATTAATTACCGTTTTTTCAACTGTTCCACCACTGCAGTTTCTGTGGGCTCATTTAAACAGAAGCTATCAATTCCTCTTTCCGTCAAATACTCTGAAGTAGTCGTGCCATAACTGATCACCTTTTGGTCTTCAACAATCTCATTTGAAAGTAAGTAGGCCTCTACATTTGAGGGACTCGTAAAAACTAAGTGTTGGGGTAAATCTTGAAATACTCTCTTTAGCAATTGTGTTTCGTACATGACGCAATCCACATACTGTTCGGGATTTAATTCACGTTGCATGGTCCTATTGGAGCGCTGAGACTGAGGAAAAAGAACAGATTTATTCCCCAACCAAGCTTTAAAGTCTTTGGCAACTTGTTTCGGGTCAGACGCAGTTTTCCCAACAAAATCAACCGCATAATTATGATGAATAAGGCTATCCGCTGTTGCGGCCCCAATAGTTGCCAAAAGCTGGTTTCTGGGTGTGAAACGGTCCAAGTAAAACCTTACACTGCGGGGAGATGTAAAGAAAATAACATCCGTTTTTGTAGGGCTTTTCTCTTGGTGGACACTTTTAAAAGACAGTAGTGACTGGCTTATTAACTGAATTCCTTGGTCGAGACAAAATGATTGTATCGGACCATTTACTCTTACTTCTCTGCTAATGAAAACGGCCTTCATTACTTCTTAAGTGCGTGCAATTCTTCTAGAATATCGTCCGCTAAATCAGATCCCGTTAGAGTAAAGTGTTTATAAAAAGCAGGTTCTGACCATGAATTACTGAATGCCACATAGGCTTCTTGCGGGTTGGGGCAGTAAACTCCTAAGGGTAACTGGCAACCTCCATGTAAACGATTCAGTACCTTTCGCTCGATATCGATCATGGTCCTCGTTTCCTTATTGTCAAGTTTATCCAGAATCCCTGCCAATGCTGTATCCTCCGCTCGAATTTGAAGTCCTAAAACACCTTGAGCAGGAGCAGGAACAAACTCGGTTGGGTTTAAGGAAACAACTTCAAATTCAGATAAATCAATTTTCAATCTCGAGACTCCTGCTTTTGCCAAAAGAATGGCGTCATAATTTTCATCTCTGAGCTTTTGAATACGCGTAGGAACATTTCCTCTCAGATCCTTGAGTGCTACATCTGGACGAAATCGAAGAACTTGAGACTTTCTTCTTGCGGAGGAAGTTCCCACAATTGCCTGTTGTTTAAGCCCCCATTTCTCATTCAAATCCACACTGGATTTACGAATAAGTAGTAGATCTGCTGGATCTTCTCTATCCGAAACAGCTGCTATCACCAATCCCTCTGGCGAATTTGTTTCAAGATCTTTGTGTGAATGCACCGCTAAATCAATTGTCTTTTCCAACAACGCTGCTTCAATTTCCTTGGTAAAAAACCCTTTTCCTTCCATTTTATCGAAGCTTAGGTGTTGGATGATATCACCTTGAGTTTTTATAATGTTCAGTTCTACTTCACACCCCAAGCCCTCTAATTGAGATTTAACGTGATAAGCTTGCCATAGTGCTAAATCACTTCCGCGAGAACCTATTATAATTTTTTGCATGTTATTGAGCGTTTAAAAGGATGTCTTTTGCCATTTTCATAGGAAGACTAATGTATTTTTTTTCTAAGTAGTCGATAATTTTCTCAACGGTTTCTTTCGACTCGCCATCTAATAGAGCTAATTCTTTCGCAAAAACTTGTTCCAAAGCTGCTGTCTTTATCTCTTTCACTTTTTCTGGAACTTCACGCATAGCTAGCTCCACTTCACGATGCTTCACCATTTTCTTAAACTCCAGCACCGCTTCGGCAATTATGTGTTCAACATAAATGATCTCTTTGGTACGTTCTTTTATATTTTTTCGCGACAAGTTTTGAAGATAATCGATTGAAATATGTTCCACCACAAATTTTCTTGGAATAGCTGGATCCAGGTCGTGCGGAATTGCTAAATCGATAACGGTTTTTTCAGATATATCCCCTTGCAGAAGTGCTTCATAAATACCTGGAGTAATAACCGCCTCTTCCGCTCCGGTGCAGGTAATGATTACATCAAACGGTTCTTTGTGCGTGGCTAAATCCGTTAATGGATAACCAATTCCTCCAATATCGGCGGCTAATTTATCCGCCTTGTGCGCTGTTCGGTTAAAAATAGTGAAATTTCTAAACCCGTGCTCTTTCAAAAAACGAAGCATATTCGAGTTAGTAACACCAGCCCCAACGACTAAAAAACGGGCGTTGAGGGGTATGTTCTTGTCCAGCAATGTTTGGTAGGCAAGAGATACAACTGATACAGAACGATGGGAGATATTCGTTTCCGTATAAATCCGCTTGGCACATTCTATTGTAAAGCGAATTAACAAGCGAATACTATCACCGGTCAGGCCAAATTCTTTACAGGTATCAAATGATTTTCTCACCTGAGTAATGATTTCACGCTCTCCAACTATCATAGAATCCACGGAAGAAGCTACTTTCAACAAGTGTTTCACTGCATTTATTTCCTGATAATACTCATAATTTTGACAAAAAAGCTCTACATTCTCTTTCGAAAAGCCAGGATAAAGATTGGCTATAAATTCTTGGATAAACTGCTCATCAACTTCTTGACTCGTTTTAAAAATGTATTCCACGCGGTTGCATGTAGAAAGAAAGAGCAATTCTTCTAAGTTAGAGTTCACTTTCAAGCCGTGTAGTCTCTCGCGCTGATTATCAATCGCTATGTGAAGCAAACCGATTTGGCTAACCTCTAACTGTCTGTGCGTGAATGCTAAAACGTGAATGTTTCTCAACCTAGTATTATTAGACCACAAAAATCGCTTAAAAAGCGGCGTGTATTGTCATAAAATTGTCAAGAATAGGAATTAAATAGGTTTTAAAAGCCTAATACAAGGACTCTTTTAACGCAGCGCGGTAATCCTTAATTTCCTCTCGGTTGATTTTATGGTCTGCATCTAACAGCAAGTTAAGGAAATACAATAGATTTTCTTTGTCATCGATTTCTAGTGGGTACTCACCACCGTCTTCATCCTCTTCGTATTGTGCTTCAACATTAAACGTTTGATTTTCTAACAAATACTCGTAAGTTAAGCGCAATGCTTTAGTAACTAGTGGGTCTTGTTCTTTGAGCGCTAGTTCTCTTAACGCTTTTAACTCGTCTACTAATCCATCAGCAAGAACACCTTCTTTCTCAACTTTCGCAATAATTGCATTAATCAGTTTATTCGCAGCACCTATTTTCATGACAAAATTTTTACAGGGCAAAGTTAATACCTTGATTCGATTTTTGACTATTCCTTAAAAATTTAATTCATATAAAAATGTTTATAAGAGAGGAAGGCAAGAATAAAAGTGAGATTTGTTTGTTTTTTGATGGATTAATGGGACTAAAAACAAACTTGTTTCCAATGGATTGCTATTTTTGTAGTAAATAGCCTATATAATTTTGTTTGAACTTGTCGTAAAGGGTGTTGTTATTGGTTTGATTTTAAGCATTATGCTTGGTCCTGCCTTCTTTGTTCTTTTGGAAACCAGTATCCGAAAGGGAATAAAAAGTGCCTTAGCTTTTGACGCAGGTGTTTTAGTAAGTGACATCGTTTACATAGTTATAGCTTATGTTTTTCTTAACGAGGTATCTCAACTTGCCGATGGAGATAACAATTCACTATTAAAAGCCATTGGGGGAGTTCTTTTTTTAGGATTTGGATTTTTCACCTTTAAGAAAAAGGTAAAAGAAACCAAGTTAGACATGCTCGATTCAAAAGGTTCTCATTATCGTGATTATTGGATGCTTTTTATAAAAGGGATGATCTTAAACCTTGCGAATCCGCTCGTTGTGTTTTATTGGTTCTCCGTTATGACTGCTGGTAAGCCAGAAACAGCTGATGAATATGCTGGGTGGCACATGATCGTGTATTTGGGGGTAATATTGATTACTTTTTTTAGTATTGACATATTAAAAATTATAGGGGCCAAAAAGCTGCGACCTTTTATCACGGCAGGTGTTTTGAGGTCTTTAAATCGCATGACTGGTTCAGTACTTATGATATTTGGGGTCTTTTTAATTGTTCATAGTTTAGTAATTTGGTTAAGATATTCCTAAATTCTCTTTTTTGCGTAACGAAACTTCAGTATCTGCGTTAACCTTTTGACAATTTCTTACAGCATTATGAAATATTTTCTTTTACCCCTATTTTTATTCGCGCTTCTTCAGCTTTCTGCCCAGCAAGTGGAGAAAAGAAACTTGTCAAAACGACAATATTTTTTCTATGATATAAATCAAACCCAAATCGAAAGTGACGGTTTTTATTATGTGGACGATTTGGGGGAAACCACGATAAGACATGGAAAGTGGCGCTTTTATGATCGAGAAGGGGAAGTTCAAGAGGTTCGAAATTATTACAAAAATCAGCTGCATGGAGAAGTGGCCATCTATTTCTCCAACGGGAAAAAAAATTCTTTAGGTTACTTCAAAAACGACCTGCAAGATAGTACCTATAAAGAATGGGATGAAACGGGTGTCTTGCGTCAGGAAGGCTCTTACTTTGAAGGAAGTCCTATTGGTACTTGGAGTTATTACTACCGGGACGGAAAACAAAAAATGGTGGAAGAAATTGTAGATGGAGTTTCATACGTCTGGCAATTTTGGCTTCCTGATTCGCTGCATACAGCAACTGTAACTGATGGAACAGGAGAAATAGCAACTTACTATACAAATGGAAACTTAAAAGAATGGTACACTTATAAAGACGGGCTCAAAGATGGAAATTTTGAGGAGGGTTCGGTACATGGCTATTTTCTTTTAAAGGGCGCTTTTAAAAAGAACCTCCCAGAGGGTGAATGGAGCTATTTCTATTATACGGGTGACCTAGAAAAAACAAGTGTTTATGCAGATGGAAAATTACATGGACCATATTTCTACTATTATGACAATGAACAAGTTAATGTAGAGGGGCAATATGAACACGGCGAAAAAACAGGGGTTTGGACGTGGTATACAAAATTTGGTGAAATTGATATGCAAGGATCATTTGTGAACGGTTTACAACATGGAGATTGGATATATAACTTCTCCAATGGAGAGCTTTCCTATACAGCTCAATACAAAAACGGTTTGCGTCATGGGACTTGGGAATACAAGTATGAAAATGGGGCTAAATTCAAGGCAGGTACATTTGAAAATGACAAAAAAAATGGGAACTGGAAGACTTGGTATGAAAACGGCAACCTTCTTATGGAGGGAGAATATAAAGACAATTTAGAAGAAGGTATTTGGAAAAACTATTGGGAAAATGGGCAGTTAAAAAACCAAACTACTTTTGCAAACGGGGAGCTTCATGGAGAATGGCTTTCTTTTTACTCCAACGGGAAAACTAAAACAACAGGGAAATACGATAAGGAGTTAAAAACTGGAGAATGGACAGAGTATTTTGAAAATGGTCGTTTAAAAGATCTCGAAAACTATAAGGTGATGACTAAAAAATCCAAGGTTGACCATGGTCCATTGAAAAACAGAGAGAAGCGCGTATCAGTTCGTCACGGAGAATTTGTTTCTTTTTCAGGTAAAGACTTTCAAAAAACATTAGAGGGGAATTTTAAAAATGATGAAAAAGAAGGCCCCTGGACGGCTTATCACCCTGGAGGAAAAGCTCCTGCTATGATCATGAATTACAAAGAAGGAAAACTAGATGGTTCAACAACCTCTTACACTTTTCGAGGAAACAAAATCATCAGTGAAATCAATTACAAAGACGGACTTCAACATGGCGCAGTTAAAGTATATGATAAAAAAGGGAAACTTGTGAAAGAAGAGCAATACAAAAACGGAATACGTGTAATTGAAGGAACAAACTCGGGAACAGGCTTTATTCCGAGGTAACTAATTTCTTATATATACTCTTGCCACTCTTTTATTAATACTAGTCATTACTTCATAAGGTATGGTATGCAATAATTTAGCAAAATCTTGAAGTGTTTGAGTACCTCCAACAATTTCCACCTCATCGTTTACGTTGCAATTGGCATTTGATACATCAACCATCGTCATATCCATGCATACATTTCCTACAACAGGACAAAAAACACCGTTTATAACCACCCCTCCCGCTCCATTACTGAGTGACCTTCTAAAACCGTCGGCATAACCAATACGAATTGTCGCTATTGCCATGCGTTCCGTTGCCTTGAACGTTCTCCCATAACCAACGGTTTCACCAGGAAGTAGCTGTTTAATTTGCGAAACCGATGTTTTCCAGCGAATAGACGGAATAAGGTTTTCGTGTTGTGATGCGTAGCCAAAAATTCCAATTCCGAACCGCACCATATCAAATGCTGCAACTTGGGAAAACTTCATCGCACCTTCTGAATTCAAAAGATGAAACATTACGTTGTGTTCAATGGTCGATTCTATTTGCTTTTTTATGCTGGAAAACTTTTCAATTTGGCCACGAGAATACGTCTCATCCAAGTTATCAGCATCTGCTAAATGACTAAAAACACTTACTAAATGCACTGCATCTGACCCCATTATTAGATCAAGCACTCCCGGTAAAGCTTCTTCATCAAAACCTAATCGATTCATTCCTGTTTCCACTTTGAGGTGGATAGGATAACCAATTACACCATGGTTCTCTGCCAAGGCTATAAACTGCTTCAATTGAGTCATTTCATGAAGAGTTGGTTCTAATTGGTGAACAAATAAATCCTCAAATGCATTTGGCTCGCTGTTCATTACCATTACAGGAAGCTCTATGCCATTCTCGCGAAGCGTTGCGCCTTCATCTGTATAGGCTACTCCCAAATAATCGGCTCCATTTTCTTGTAAAAAATGAGGGATTTTAACATCACCTGTGCCATAAGAAGATGCCTTTACCATAATCAACGTCTTGGTGCCTTTAGGGAGAAGCGATTGCAGGTAACGCAAATTCGTGCGGATGGCTTTTAAGTCGAATTCTACCCAAGTTTCATGTTTGCGGTTCTTAAACCGTTGAACAATAACCTTTAAGTTCGACTGAAATGAGCTCTTAAACAGAATGCTAGCATCTGCCATTTCCATCAACTGTTTAGGAATAACATTCCCTTCTATCAAATAGGTTTCAGCCGGTCGGTATTTCTTTACAATATCACAAATCTCTTCTTTTCTAGCGTCGCTTACATGGGAAAGGTCTAAAACAACTACTTTCTTAGTTCTTTCTTTAGAAGAAAACTGATATTCGAGCGCCTGCTCCAGCGCATCGACATCCATATTGTAAGTATCGTTGATAATTAAGTTTCCATTAATTCCTTCAAAAACTTCTTGTCTTCCAGAAAGCACTGGTAAATGGGCGATACGTTCTTTAAGCACAGCCGCTTCAACACCAAGAAATTCTGCCGTTTTCAAGCATAGCGAACGATTTTCAGGAAAGCTTTGTTCTTCTATTGCAAAACTCTTCCATTCTGAAATAGCGGTTTCAATAACACTGATTTTACTTTTTCGGAATTGACTATGATATTCATCAAGAATAAATGTAAAATTAGCGTGCTTAAACAACTTCAAATGCTCTGCTAGGTGTGCCTCTTTCGATTCGAAATTATTCTCATACGACTTCCCGAGCCCTGTAAATATTCCAAGCGTTGGGGAAATTATATCTTCTAATCGATCCATTTCACCAGGGTGTGATATATCTGCTTCAATAAGTGCTATTTCATGTTGATCATTCAACTCTAACAAAGATTGCGCAACCCCCAATTGGGAATTGTAACTTTTTGGCGTTCTTCCTACCTTAAAGTCATTCTTAATTAAGTAGTACAACCATTCTTTCGTAGTTGTTTTACCCAGACTTCCGGTTATGGCAATAACTGGAATCGTAAACTGATTACGATGATGTTTTGCCAGCTCTTGAAAAGCGAATAAGGTGTCTTCTACCAGAATGATGGAGCAATCATTTGGCAATTCCACCTTTTTGCTCACCACGAAACAACGAACTCCTTTTTCATACGCCTTTTCGACAAATAAGTGTCCATCTCGGTGACCCATAAAGGCAAAAAATACACCATCTCGTGTAGTGGTGATTTTGCGTGTATCGTAAATAACAATATCTACGTTACCCGCAGATTCTTTGCTAAATGTTCCATTGACTGCGGAGCAAAGTGCGCTATGGGTGAGCTCTAGTTTCAATGTTGAATTTTGTTATAGCATGCGCGACAGAGCGGTTCGTACTCTTCTTTTGTGCCGAGCATCACTTGGTTATCGTCCTTCTTTTTTCTATGAGAAAATTGCGCTGGAACGCCGCATGACATGCAAATCGCATGGACCTTAGTAACATATTCTGCACTTGACAACAAATAAGGCATTGGGCCAAAAGGAGTTCCTTTAAAGTCCATATCCAGTCCGGCACAAATAACACGCACTCCTTTATTTGCCAAATCACTGGCTACTTTCACTATTTCTGGGTCAAAGAACTGAATTTCATCTATCGCCACCAAGCGTTCTTTTTTCCAATAATCATAAAGATCCGTTGCTTTATCTAGCTGAATGGCCTCAAAGGTTGAGCCGTTGTGACTCATCACTTGTTCTTCGGCGTATCGCGTATCTAGTTTGGGTTTAAAAAGCAATAATTTTTGATTCGCAAATTCTGCACGACGCAATCTCCGAATAAGTTCTTCTGTTTTACCAGAAAACATAGACCCACAAATCACTTCTATCCAGCCATGAGGCTTTCCATCTTGGGGAAATTGCTCTAAAAACATTTACTTCTTTTTTGTTCTGTTCAAATTTAGGGAAAGAAGTTGTTTAAGATTTAATTTTTCCATGAAGTAATGAAAAGTTATTCACGAAGGAAGCAGGACGAATAAAGGCCCTGTTTTCCCATCTAGAAAAATGAAACATATCCAAAATGTACTTTCCCGTCTCTTAGCAACATAGGATTATCAAATTGCTTCCCAATACCGTAGGAAATTGAGAAAACACCTATGTTTGTTCCAAAACTAAACCCAGCTCCCGTTCCAAAAGGACTATCAAAGTAATACTGCTCGGCATTATTTTCATAGAACGATTGATCGAAAAACAAAAACGCGTGTGAATTTCTATCCACTAAAAACCGATATTCAATGGTGAATGTACTTCGTGTGGAAGCAAAGAGCTCTTCTTCATCAAAACCGCGTTGGGTGGTAAGTCCTCCAAAACGATATAGCTCATTTGTAAACACTTCTGGAGCATAATAGGCTCTTGTAGCGTTTGCTAAGCGGAGAACATGCCTTTTAGCCAGTGGAACAAACCATTCGATATCCAATCGTGCGGAGTAGGTAGTAGCACTCGTAGAGCTGTCCGCACTGGGTATCCTGCTACTCCGCGAACCGATTAACCCATCGATTTCTAAGTAAAAACCTTTTGAGGGATTAGGGAGGTAGTCTAACTGTCTTCGAAAAAAACCTATACCATACCGGTTACTAGACACAGAAGACAGATTCCCTACTGCGGAATTGGCCCCTCCTGACAATAAATTAGAATTTTCCCCTTCATAAAAGACTTTGATATAACTCCCTCCCCGCAAGAAATATTGAATCCCGACAGTCCCAACGGTAGTCAAAAAAGTAGAATCTCTTTTATACAAATCAAAGGACCCATCGATTCCAAAAGGGGTATTAAATAAAAAAGGGTAATTCAATTTGAGTTGTAAATCTTGTGTTTCCGGCTGCAAGCTTCTCCAATTCACATCTAATAACTCTCCTCTTTTTAAGACGTTTTGTAGTTTCAATCTAACATCTCCTGTAAAAACGCTATTTCCTGTCACAGAATTCGGCTGCAAACCAACTACCCCGTTTACTAAACTGACAGGTGACGCATCCAAGTATAAAAATAATTCTACTCCCTCCGGCGTAAATAACAATTCGTGCGGTTTTATTTCATCGAGAAACAGCACTTGCTTTAATCGAGCTGAAATCTTATTTAAGCGTGATTGATCAAAATAATCACCTACTTTAATCGCAATTAAGTTGGTTAGAAACTTTTCACTTACCTCTGCTTTCCCTTTGATATTAATTTTCGTGATTTTTACTTCGGGACCTCTTTGAATGTTAAGAATAGCCGAACTACCGCTTTCATAAACACCCTCCATTTCAAGGTTTACTTTCGCAAAAGGGAACCCATTATTCTGAAGATAGGCAAGAGACTCCATTAAAATTCGTACTACCTCGTTGGGATTAAAACTAGTGTTTTGTAAAAACCGCTCATTCAACCCCGGCATTTTTCGGATAATAAACCTGTCTTCCTCGCGAACCGTAATATCAATATGATCAAATTTAGGTCCTTGAAATAGGTAAGCTGTTGAATTTAACGAATCCGAAACGATTGAGTCTACATTAGCCAAAACATATCCCTTTCGCACCAATTTATTCTTTAATGTACTTACGAACTCCAACGCGTCTGCTTCAGACTTAAAATAGCGTTCTTTAGTATTTACTTCGGAAACAGTTGAATCTAACGAAAAAGTCAATAGGTGATTTTTTTGTCCAAAAGCGACAAAAAACAACATAAAGCAGAATAGCGTAAAACCTCTGGTCATAACAACAACTGACTGTGTTTATATAGAACGGTAAAACGTGCAATTTAGTGAAGTATTGAAAACTTATACGGAAATAAACTTTATTTTCTCTATATTTGAAACCGTAACAAAAACAACAACTTTAATTATATCAGTATGAAAAAGATTTTTGCTCTTGCATTATTAAGTTTATCTATTGTAGCTGTAAGTACTTCTTGTGCTTCAAAAAAAGCACATTGTGAAGCTTTTGGAAACGATAAATTTGTAACTGTAGACCAAGATAACGCAGAGGAAAAGAATTAATCTTTTTTACATTGCAGATACTAGCCACCTATTGTGTGGCTTTTTCTGTTTATAAGCGTCTCAAAAGAAACGGTATTTAACTTTAGTTATTTTTAAAGAAGTAACCACTACAGATTTATACGAATTCCTGGTCCAATAAGGTAGAAAAACCTATCTTCATTCAAGAAATATCCGAAGCCGGCGTATAGTGGAAATGAAAAGCGTCGTTCCTTCTTTGTTGGATATACTGAGCCAAGAATTACAATTCCTAGATCTCTTTCTGCTTCCGGGTTAAAGTTAAATGCATTCATGGCCAAAAACCCACCCCCCAACTTATATGGTCTCAATTGTTGAATTTCACCTTTTTTATAAAAAGAGAATTGCGCCAGCATAGAAAGCGAGATTCCGGTCAGCCCTGGAAAACCATCCACTCCGACTTTCTTAATTAATAATCCAGCGGGGATAGATAAATCAACATCAAATGTCACCCGCTTTTCTTTAATTATTTCTATCCGTTCCGTATACCCTTTTCCCCCATAGAGGTCTTTTCTATGCTTAATGATAAGTTCAATTTTAGACCAATTATCTAATGTATGCGTTTCATTGGATAAGACGTCGTTCAAAGAAATTGCCTCATTCATACATCCGTTAGAACTAGAATAGGTAAAATATCTTGGAGAGCCATCACCTGGGCACACTTCAATATTATCAATCACCTGTTTTTCCACTAATATATTGCGACTATCAATTACGCGCACTTCCACCTCTAAATATTGCTTTCCAAACAATTCCTCCTTGTCATCGATTAGAAACCCATCAAAGCGCAAATTAATATTTCCAATTGTTCCACGTTTTAGGATCGGCTGGGTTACCTCATTGGCACGAATAGGCGGCCCTCCATACTCAACCACAACAAAATCTAACTCTCGAGGACGCTGGTGCTCTCGAATATCTAACGTTTTTCCAGTATTCGATCGTTTATTATAAATGGAAACAGATTTCTTTTTAATCGAAATCGGGACGTGCAATTTAAAGTGAATAGCATTTTCATTTCGAAGCAATGTGTCTGTGCTAACATCTTGCACATCTTCAAAGTAGAAACGCGTGCGATTCAAGCTTTCTCCTTCGAGCCTAACTTCTACTGTTTCACCTGGATAAAGCACGTTTGACTCCACCCATTGCCCGCCTTTACGCAAAATACTTATTCGATCTATTTTTGGTTCAGGCACGATGGTGATGTTCGTTATAAACCTCGGATCATCTCCTTCTTTAAGGTATAAATACCCGTCTGCTTGATTATGATAATTATAAGGACGTAAAACACATAAGACCTTGTCATTGGTAAGTCGACGAACAGTCAAAAGTTCAGCAATCAATGGTCCACCGGGAGTATCGCTATCTTCGAGGCGATAAGTTTTATTCAGCTGAAGGAGGCGATGATTTTCAATTTGAACCTCTACCCCTGCTTTTATCTCTCTTTCCCAAATAACTTCTCTTTCATCAAATCGAAGAAAACTCAATCGACTTCCCCTTGCGGTCACTTCCACGATTTGCGTCTCTAGCGTAAAAACTGGCTTTCCGTTTAAGAAATTTGGTTTTAACAGTTCTATCTGGAAAGGCAACATCAATTTTCCAGACCGCGTAGGCAGCAAGGAATAATACAAAGCTGCGCCTTTTCGAGTAAATCTATACTCAAATCCGTCTCCTTGCTTCCATCGCTCATCGATAACAATGTTACTTTCATTATTGGATACCACTTCGAAAGACTTCTCTTCACCAATAAAAACTTCCCCTTCACCCGGATAGATGGTGGCATAGGTGTTGGAGTAAGGATAAATGGGAAGGAAGAGCATTTGCGTGGTTGAAGTGGAGAGTTTTATTCCTGTAAATGCTGCTGTTGACAGGTTATTAAACTGTATTTTGGCTCTATAATATCTTCCATTAATGAGCTGTAAGGAGTCTTGAATACTATAATCGTTGCTGGTTAGCAATTTTATCTCAGCTGGTGAATTTGCCTTTTTATAAAGTCTCAATTCCACAATAGAATTATTTTTAGAAAACTCGAAAGGGATATATTGCTCACCGGCAATTTTGATTCTATTTTGGTGATAGGAAAACACGTTCGTATCTATGCGAATTTCTATGTCACTAAATTGAGAGAAGACCGGATTACTTCCTTGTGCCTTCAGTTGATTCATCGATATGATCAGCAAAGGAAGTATACATAAAAAGACTTTTTTTACCATTCGAATCATACGAACAAAGTTAAAAATAATCATGTAAGGAATAAATCACTCGCTATTTTATCTGCTATTAATCTACCTTTTTTAGTCAGCACAATTTGATTCCTAACTTGAGTAATTTCATTGTTTTTAATTCCCTTTTCGATGTAGTTGTAAAAATCTTTTTCTACGTGAGCAATGCGTGAAAGCTCTTCTAAATTGACTCCCCACTTCGTTCTCAGTCCGGTCATTAATAGTTCATTAAATCTATCTTTCGGAGTAAGTTCTTCTGTTTCTGAATAAAGTTCTCCCTTATTTATTGCACGCATATAGCGTTGATTATTTGAAATATTCCACGCACGAGAAGCACCATTAAAAGAGTGTGCAGAGGGACCTATTCCTAGATATCGTTTACCAAGCCAATAGTTTGAATTGTGTTGCGCGTAATTTCCCTCTTTCGCAAAATTGGATATTTCATACTGATCGTAACCTTCTCTCTCAAGAAATTCCACTAATAAATCAAATTGTTCCGACTGTTGATCCGACTCTACGCGCTGAATTTTCCCGCTTTTTGTCCAACTATCCAAAACAGTATTCTCTTCAACAGTTAAGCAATAAGCAGAAATATGATGTGGTTTAAGTTCAGTAGCTGTTTTTAAATTTTGCAGCCATTGTTCATTAGAAACATTCGGCAGTCCGTAAATGAGGTCTATCGTCACCAAAAACCCGTTTGTAACCGCCATTGCTACACTTTTGAGGGATTCTGCAGCAGTATGTGCCCTATTCATCCACTTCAAATCAACGTCCTCAAAAGACTGGATACCAATACTCAACCTGTTCACCCCAGCCGACTTCCATTCGATTAGTTTCTCTAGTGTGATGTCATCGGGATTAGCTTCAAGAGTAATTTCAGCGTCGTTATTACTGTTAACGTTTTTATGTATAGTATTCAAAATAAGTGCAACTTCCTTACCCGTAAGCAAAGAAGGAGTTCCTCCGCCAAAATAAATAGTTTCAACGAGATCTCCCTCAAGGTAGTCTTTTCGTTGTTCGAATTCTTTAATGATAGCATCTATCATCTCGTCTCGATATGTGCTAAACGAAGTGCTAAAATGGAAGTCGCAATACGTGCACGCTTGCTTACAAAATGGAATATGTACATAAACTCCCGCCATGGTGCAAAGATATCGATAGATAATAAGATTTAGATATAAAAGCATAGAAGACTTTGTTGTTAATTTGATTCACGTATTCAATCCTGAATTACGGGTTTTTTTATACTTTTGATACATGCAGTTCAAAGATGTAATAGGACTTGAAAAACAGAAGCAACAGCTCATTAAAGATGTTCAAAATGAACGAATTAGTCATGCTCAGCTTTTTTTAGGAAAAATGGGGTTTGGGGGTCTTCCCTTATCGCTTGCCTTTGTTCAGTACATATTTTGTAAGCACCGCACAGAGATAGACAGCTGCGGAGCATGTCCTTCGTGTAACAAAGTAAGCGCTTTGCAACATCCGGACCTTCATTTCTCGTTCCCAACAGTTCAAGCCATCACGCCCACTTCTGATCCACAATTTAGTTTATGGAAAGAAAGTGTATTAAAAAACCCTTATTTCAATCTTAACAATTGGATAGAAAAATCCGATGACAAGGGACGAAATCCGATTATTTCTAAACATCAGAGTCAAGAAATCATCAAAAAACTTTCTTTAAAATCATTTGAGGGAGGATATAAGGTTAGCATACTTTGGGTGGCAGACGTAATGAATTCCACGTGCGCCAATAAGTTGCTAAAGATAATAGAAGAGCCCCCATCGAAAACACTATTTATTCTGCTTGTGGAGAATCAAGCGACGCTTATGCCTACCATTTTGAGCAGAACGCAGTTGCTGAAAGTCTCACAGCTTTCAGATCATAATTTAACCGAATGGTTGAAAAGTCAAGGCGTTACTTCAACAGACGTGATGGAAAGTATAGTGTCGAGAGCAGAAGGGGATATCAATCAGGCCATTGAAATGTTAAACGCCTCTAGTGAGAACAATGAAAACCGTGAGGACTTCATACAATTGATGCGTGTTTGCTATAAAAAAGATGTTGTTCCCATGTTAGACTGGGCTGTAAAAATGGCAGAAAAAGGTAGGGAGCAACAAAAGAATTTTTTGAATTATGGGTTATTCATGATTCGCCAAAGTATGATGAAAAATTATACCGATAGTCAATTAGTTAGAGCATCTTCTGAAGAAAAAGAATTTTTAGAAAAGTTTGCGCGCTTTATTTCTGGAAATAATGTACTTCCTTTCCATCAGCTTTTTAATGATGCTCATTACAGCGTTGTTAGAAATGCAAACGCTAAACTACTCTTTACCAATATCACGTTTGAAGTGATGCGCTACATACATCGAGCATAAACAACTACTTCACATACGATCGCACCCTATCCATCACCGATCTCTCACTAGACGTTGATACATCTTCTTCTCCTTCCAGTGAAGGAATCATGAAAGTACATCGATCAAGTGTTTAGCATTTACCCTATAATTTGCGAACAATCCGTTTAAAGGTTTAAACTGTAAACGATAAGCATCCCTACAACAGTATTTTTGAAAAAGTCAAAAGGAAACTACTTTAAAAGCGGCTCACCTTTGAGGCACGAAATCACCTTTAACTCTTTCGTGTTGTTCATTCAAAAGAAGTTGCTAAAAAACTGATTTTTATCATTTTCAAAACTACCATATGTCATTTTTTTGGAGCGGGTAAGTCCTTTCCTTTGATGAAACATTTAAAATAAAGAAACTATGTATAATGAAGCTACAATTGAAAACGGATTTTGGGACAAAATGTTCAACGGAGATTTAGAGTTGAACCGATACGCCATCATAAGTGCTGTACTATTGATTATTGGGTGTATGGGGGGATTAACTGTAGGTTTTGGCGCAATTAATCACACGTGGCAACTAATAGTTGTTCTTGTACCAACGATGACGTCGCTATCTCTTTTATTAGCAGTAGCTCCAATGAATTATATTTTGAACGCAGCAACGCTGACTATCTTCGTAAATAGTATTATATTATTAATAAACCTCTTAGGATAGACTAAGGTATACACTTCCTACTAAATCAATTGAACCGCTTTGCTCCATGAGTAAAGCGGTTTATTTATTTTTAGACTGCACCAAGAAATAGCCTAATTTGTAGATATCAAAACAGGTGAGGCTTATCCACCCTTTCGTTAAAAGACGCTTAATTAGGCCACCAAACAAGTAATGGTTTATCCGCATAACTCCATTCCATGCCTTCCACTTATTCGCGATGTGCAATAATTGAATGTCGGCAGTAAGTTGAGCAGAATCACTATAGATCCTATTCAAAAGCACCAGGTTTTCAATGGCTTTTTCTGTTTTATCTAAAAAAACAGCGTTAGTTTCTATGTCGCCATTGAGAATAGGGTTTTCAATATGGCAAATTAGTATTCCTGCCTTGTTTAGTTCTATACCAAACAACGTGTCTTCATGTCCATAATTAGTTAATCGTTCATCAAATTGAATCTTTTCTAGCAGACTTTTTTTAATTAAAAAGTTATTCGTCATAAAGGACTTGTTGGGGTGTTTTGACCTTTCAAGTGCTGTTTTCGATTCTTTTTCGATGCCATACTTCCAGCGCAATCGTTTGGCTTTTTCTGGAAACTCCGTTGGGTAAACCCTTCCACCACAAACCACGTCATTACTCTTTTCAACTTCTAACAGATACTTCCTCAAAAAATCTTTCGTGATAACGCGTGAATCACAGTCAAGAAAAAGAAGAAAATCTTTCAAAACATAGTTTAGGAATAAGTTTCTAATCTTTGCTCGACCAATATTCTCTGCTAACTGAATGTATTTTGTTGTGGAATTCTCCCTTTTATTTACTCCTCTAAATTCCTCGTTCGAACAATCATCGATTAGTATAATTTCACATGGAAGATTATGCGTCATAATTTCTTCCTCTAGTAACCTTACCAAGGGATTAATATCAAAATTATATACTGGAATACACACACTGATCATATACTAATTATTTATACTCATTGGGTTAAACTAAACGCTTAGTATAGATGTGATACGCCTCGTTCATGCCGCCAAAACCTTTATAAAATCTAGCCAAAGAAGGAATGCTAGAACCTTCAAAATCTAGGGTCATCTTCCTTTCACTAATTCTCTCTAGCGCATGATCTATTAACACAGTAGCAGCTAACAAATCCTTTCCTTTAGCAGAGCTCGCCAAAAGCATCATATACCATCGCTTATTGAACTCAAAAAACAAAGCTCCAGAAATTAATTCAGATTCATCGTATATGGCATAGGTATGTAAAATAGAGTAGGCGGAACAAGCTTTACAAAGGTTTTCCAGAATAGAGTAATCGACCTTTTGTATGGTTTTACCTTTTGTATCTTTGAATAGCTCAATAAGTTGCTGAAAATCGACATCTCTTTTGACGGTGAGATGATTGTTCTTCCCCTTCTTCAGATTTCGCTTGGTCTGAGAAGAGTATTTCGCTCTCACCTCGGAAATAGAAGACACATTTAAAATAAAATTATCTCTTTTTTTCAACGATTCGATCATAGGGTTACTATGATTCAACGGTATATCCTTGCGAATATATGTTTTCGGAATTGCATCTAGAAATTGCAGAAGGGCACTCTCATCGATGGGGTGTATACTAAACAAGCCGAGCTGTTGACAGAAATTAGGAACACCTATGTACTTAACCGACTTCCATTTTTTCTTAACCGTTAGTGGGAAAACGTATTCGTAATCGTCTGAAATCAGTGCTTCCCAATTTGGTGACACAGTGTCTAAATACCATGAGAGCGCATATATGCTGGGAAAAGAGGAGTGGGTGATCCTTTCGTCCCACTTTCGCTTATCAATTTTATCGTTATTTAAGCGTATGATATTCATTTAATAAGGCTCAATTTCTATGCTTTTTGACTTATTCGTACTTATTAAACTTAAAACTCCTTAACGTATTGGCTGTTGAGTAATAAAATCAGTGTAAATTAGCACTTCAAATCAAAAGTACATTTTTTTAAACGATTTTGTCAAAGAGAGCCATAATAACTGTCACCAACGACTTGTCAACAGACCAGCGCGTCCATAAAGTTGCGCTTACCCTGCAAGAGATGGGGTATGATGTGTTGCTTGTGGGGCGAGCGATGAGCAGCAGTGAGTCATTAGAAAGGTCTTATGATACAAAGCGATTTCGCCTTCTCTTTACTACTGGATTTTTATTTTATGCTGTTTTCAATATACGACTTTTTTGGTATTTGCTTTTTCGCCGATTCGACCTTGTATGGTCTGTAGACTTAGACACGCTCTCCTCTTGTTACGCTTATTCGAAATTAAGAAAAACCCACTTAGTATATGATTCACACGAACTTTTCACTGAAGTTCCTGAATTAATTAATCGCCGATTTGTAAAGCGATTTTGGACAAAAGTAGAAAAACATATATTCCCGAAATTAGAGACTGTTTTTACTGTAAGTCAGCCTATTGCGGATTACTATTCAACAAAATATGGTGTTCCAGTTTTGGTTGTACGAAATTTGCCTTTGAAAAAGGTAAACCTGGGTTCACTCAACCTTACAGATAAAACTATTCTTTATCAAGGAGCTGTTAATATGAACAGAGGAGTTGAAGAGCTCGTTTTAGCGATGAAGCAAATTGATAACGCTAAGCTGTTAATTATTGGAGCTGGTGATGTGTTTGAATCTATTCAGCGTTTAG
>Ga0136559_1000020_pt1 | contig 60692 bp, 48 predicted proteins | sample AntRauMeHopE1496_FD_104633 | JGI IMG/M metagenome (GOLD analysis project Ga0136559, IMG submission 104633) | Saline lake microbial communities from Rauer Islands, Antarctica - Metagenome Hop E1 #496 | ecosystem: Environmental > Aquatic > Non-marine Saline and Alkaline > Saline | place... | reverse complement strand
CACAAAGATTCCTCGTCGAAGCAAAAGGGCTTCTCTGTCGGAATGACACAAAGATTCCTCGTCGAAGCAAAAGGGCTTCTCTGTCGGAATGACACAAAGATTCCTCGTCGAAGCAAAAGAGCTTCTCTGTCGGAATGACACAGAGATTCCTCGTCGAAGCAAAAGGGCTTTTCTGTCGGAATGACAATGAGATTCCTCGTCGAAGCAAATAGGGCTTCTCTGTCGGAATGACAATGAGATTCCTCGTCGAAGCTAAAAGGGCTTATCTGTCGGAATGACAAAACGCTGCTGTCATTTGTTTTTTTAGCGTTCGGATTTTGGTTTTAGCAACTCCGGAAATCTAACTTTAAACTTAGTGTACCTTGGTACCGATACATTTCGTATGTAAGGATTATTGGGATTTTTTACTTTATAATCTTGATGGTATTTTTCTGCCATCCAAAATTTCTCAAAAGCCATAACCTCAGCAGCTATGGGCTTGCTATATTCTTTGGAAAGAGATTGAATCCTAGTATTAATAATCGCTTTTTGATTCTCGTTTTGATAGAAAATAATAGAACGGTATTGCGATCCAATGTCAGGGCCTTGTCCATTTTGTTGCGACACATTTTGAGATCCAAAATACACATCTACAAGAGTTTTAAAGGATACCACTTTTGGATCATAAATAACTTCTATTGCCTCTGCATGACCAGTTCTACCTGTATTGCTAGACTCGTAGGTAGGGTTATTAGTACTCCCTCCAGAATACCCAGAAAACACCTCCTCTACACCGCCTACGCTCTCGTAAATGGTTTCTACACACCAAAAGCAACCACTTGCAAAGTAAGCTCTATCATAAGTATCATCAGAAAAACTTTCTGAAGTCAGTTCACTTGTAGTTTGGGAGTTTTGAGCTTTTCCACAACTCACAAATAGAATAGAAAGAAAAATTAAGCTATAAAATGATTTCATTGTTTTTTATTCAAAAATAGGGTTTATAACTAGGATTGTTTTTAAGGTCTAGTTAAATTTTGACATAAAAAAAGCTCAAGATATACTTGAGCTTTTTGATGTGATACCAAATTAATTTTATAATGTCGTATAAATAAATTGAATTATACTAAGACGTAGCTCAGCACAGGTTTTTTGATTGATTGAAGTTAAAAATGATTAGCATAGCTTTAGTTGCGATAATTATTTTTGATAAAAAACAGGTGAAAAATAAACGATTTATTGCGACATTATAGGTTTAAATTGGTTCGAGGTAGGTTAGGAATTATGACAATTTTGTAAACATCTTTTGCATTTTCTCTTCTTCTTCTCTAGCCAATTCCTGATCTACGAGAATTCTTCCACTGTGTTCATCGATAATTACTTTACGTCTAGCAGCAATTTCAACTTGAACTTGTGGCGGGATGGTAAAGAAAGAACCACCAGAGGCTCCTCTTTGTATGGTCACGACAGCCATACCGTTTTTCACATTTTTGCGAATTCTAGTATAGGCTTTCACCAAACGCTCTTCGATATCTTTTTTAAACTTATCAGACTTTATTGCAAGAGCATCTTCTTCTTTTTCAGTTTCTTTCAAGATATTGTCTAACTCAGATTTTTTGTGATCTAAGTGATTTTGTCTTTCTGCTAATTTTTCTTTAGCGTCTTTAATCACGACAGTTTTATGTTCTATTTGAGCATAGAATTCTTTAATGTGTTTTTGAGCTAATTCAATTTCTAATTCTTGAAATTCAACTTCTTTAGTCAACGCATCAAATTCTCTGTTGTTTCTAACGTTGTCCTGTTGTCCTTTGTATTTTTTGATCATAGCTTCCGCTTCCACTATGAACAATTTCTTCTCTTTAATTTTTTCTTCTGTAATCTCAAGATCAGACTCTAGCTTATCAATCCTTTTGGTAAGTCCAGCAACTTCATCTTCCAAATCTTCAACTTCAAGAGGTAATTCTCCTCGCATATTTCTAATCTCGTCAATACGTGAGTCTATTAACTGTAAATCATATAAAGCTCTCAATTTCTGCTCTACTGTAACCTCTTTTTTCTTAGCCATAATCAAAAATATTGAATCGGGTTGGTATTATTATTTGATAAAACGAGTGCAAAATTAGCAAATTTTTTCGTAAGATAAGCATGTATTAAATCTTTTGTATACTGCTCGCTTTCATAATGACCAATATCTGCTAAAATGATGCTATTTTCAGCTCTGTAGAAGTCATGATATTTTAAATCTGCTGTGATATAAAGGTCTGCTTTCGCCGCTTTAGCTCGATCAATAGCAAAAGCTCCGCTACCCCCTAAAACCGCAACGCGCTTTATGTCTTTAGAAATAAACTGGGAATGACGTATAGTTTTGGTCTTGAATACAGACTTCACATGCCTAAGAGCTTCTTCAGCAGTTTTAGCTATTTCAAATTCACCTACCATACCTATTCCTCTATGTTGGTCTAGGTTTTCTAAAGTTTCAATTTCATAGGCGACTTCTTCATAAGGGTGACTTTTGAAAAGAGCTTTTAAGAGAGAAGATTCAAGATGAGAAGAAAACGTCATATTAATTTGAACTTCTTCTTCAAACTGAGTAACTCCAGGGGTTCCAATGCTAGGGTTGGAATCTTCATTCCCATTAAAAGTCCCAGTTCCGTTAATATTAAAACTGCAGTAGTTGTAATTCCCGATATTACCACCGCCAGCTTCAAATAGAGCATGTCTTACGACCTCTGCATTTGCCTTTGGGACATAGGTGGTGAGCTTTTTAATGGTTTTGGATTTTGGAATTAAGATCGAAGTGTTTAACAATCCAAGTTTTTTACACATCATACCATTTACCCCGTTATAAACATTGTCTAAAGCGGTATGCATGGCATATATAGCGATATCGTGTTTTATAGCTTTGTGCACCACACGCTCTACATAGTTTTTGCGGTTCAGCTTCTTTAAGCCCGAAAAAATAATAGGATGAAAACTAATAATCAAGTTGCACTTTTTTTCAATAGCTTCGTCAACTATAGTTTCAAGCGTGTCTAGAGTAACTAAAACACCAGTCACCTCTGTAGTGAATTCTCCTATAAGAAGGCCTGTATTATCAAAATCTTCAGCATAGTAAGAAGGGGCCAGTTCTTCTATAGCATCAGTAAAATTTTTTACAATCATGTGAAATTAATTTAATGTCTAAATTTAAAAATTATAATTTCGCAATCATGAAATACTTTAGATATTTCCTTTTTCCATTATCTGTCCTTTACGGCTGCATTTTATCTATTCGCAATTTTTTATATAATCATAAATTCTTAAAGTCGAAATCTTATTCGGTTCCAGTGATCTGCGTGGGAAACTTAAATACAGGAGGCACAGGAAAAACTCCAATGATAGAGCTCTTGGTGAGGACGTTAGGCGAAGAGTATAACTTAGCAACCTTAAGTCGAGGGTATAAGAGGGCTACTAAAGGATTTATAGAGGTTAACACCAATCATTCTTCATCGGACGTTGGTGATGAACCCTTACAATTCAAAAATAACTTCCCAGACTTAAAAGTAGCCGTTGATGCTAATAGACAGAGGGGAATTTCCAATTTGCTAAGGGCTTATCCAAAACTGGATATGATTCTTTTGGACGACGCCTTTCAACATCGAAAAGTAAAACCAGACTTTTCTATAGTTCTCACGACTTATAAGGATCTTTATGTGAGAGATTTTGTGCTTCCCACAGGAAACTTAAGAGAGTTTAAAACGGGCGCAAAACGAGCGGACATGATTATAGTCACAAAGTGTCCAAAGGATTTAAGCAGAACAGAGCAAAAAGATATTGCTCTGCAATTGAGGCCTAAGCCTTATCAAAAGTTGTTATTCTCTACTATTTTCTATTCTGAATTTGTTACAAATACACTTCAAAAAATAGATATCAATAGTTTTAATAATTTCACCATTGTTACTGGTATTGCTAATCCAAGCCCTTTAGTCCATCATTTAAAAGCTTTGGATAAGAAGTTTAGCCATGAAAAATTCCCAGACCATCATGAATTCTCTGCTGCTGAAATACAAAGACTTCAAAAGATACCTTTACTGTTGACAACCCAAAAAGACTATATGAGGTTAAAAACTGAATTCTCTACTGAGAAATTATTCTATCTTCCAATTGAATCTCGTATCTTAAATGATCCAGATTCATTGAAATTAAATATAGAAAAGCAAGTCTTTGACCATTTGGAATAGATAGTTACAAACATTTCTAATATTTGCTTGTATAATAGATTCTTTTATTTAAATTTGCAACCTGAAATAATTTAGTAAAGACGATACGATGAAAAAAGGAATACATCCAGAAAATTATAGATTAGTAGCGTTTAAGGATATGTCTAACGATGACGTGTTTTTAACCAAATCTACAGCCCAAACCAAAGAAACTCTTGAAGTTGACGGAGCAGAATATCCTCTTATAAAACTTGAGATTTCAAGATCATCTCATCCATTCTACACTGGTAAGACTAAACTTGTTGATAGTGCTGGACGTATTGATAAGTTCAAAAGCAAATACAAGAAATTCAAAAAAGAAGATAAAAAGGCTTAATTCCTTTTTAGACTATAACAAAAACCTTCAATGCAAATTGAAGGTTTTTTTGGTTTTAAATTCTAATGACAATAAACTAAAAAAAAAGCCTCAAGGATTTATTTCTTGAGGCTTTTTTTAATGAATTCAAAGTTCCAATTCAGTTATTTAATATCAATAATCGAATTTAATGTTGAACTTGGTCGCATTTGTTTGGCGACTAAATCTTCATCTGGAAAGTAATAGCCGTTAATGTCGTTCTTATGGCCTTGAGCTTTAAGTAACTCATCGTTGATTTTAGATTCATTTTCTTCTAAAAAGTTTGCTACTTTTTCAAACTCAGATTTTAAATCTGCATCTTCACTTTGTTCAGCAAGTGCTTTTGCCCAGTATAAAGCTAAATAGAAATGTGTTCCTCTATTGTCAATTTCATTGACTTTTCTAGATGGAGATTTATCATTTTTCAAATATTGACTATTTGCTTTATTCAATGTTTTGGCGATAACTTTTGCCTTTTCATTGTTGGTTTTTTCTGCAATATCTTCAATTGAGACCGCAAGAGCTAAAAATTCTCCCAGAGAGTCCCATCTTAAATGGCCTTCTTTTAAAAACTGTTGAACGTGTTTGGGAGCAGATCCACCAGCGCCAGTTTCGTACAAACCACCACCAGCAAGTAATGGAACAATAGATAGCATCTTTGCACTTGTGCCCAATTCTAGAATAGGGAAGAGGTCTGTTAGGTAATCTCTAAGGACGTTACCCGTTACAGAGATAGTGTCTTTACCTTCTTTTACTCTTTCTAGGGTGTATTGCATTGCTTCTTTTGGACTCATGATTTGTACGTCCAAACCAGTTAAATCAAGGTCTTTTAAATACAAATTCACCTTAGTGATAAGATTTGCATCGTGAGCTCTATTTTCATCTAACCAAAAAATAGCAGGATTCTCTGTTTTTTTCGCTCTTCTAACTGCCAAGCCTACCCAATCTTTAATAGGTAGATCTTTGGTTTGACACATTCTCCAAATATCACCTTCTTTTACATCGTGAGTCGTTAAAGCCTCATTGTTATGGTCTAAAACTTCTACACGACCCTCTTTAGGGATAATAAACGTTTTGTCATGAGAACCATACTCTTCAGCCTTTTTGGCCATTAATCCTACATTAGAAACGTTCCCCATAGTAGTCACGTCAAAAGCTCCGTGTTTCTGACAAAAATCAATCACTTGTTGATATATTCCAGCATAGCTTCTATCTGGTATAACAGCTTTCATGTCTTGAGTCTTATCATGTTTATTCCACATCTTACCTCCAGCTTTTATAGCTGCGGGCATTGAAGCATCAATAATAACATTACTTGGGACATGCAAGTTGGTGATGCCTTTAGAGGAATCTACCATCGCTAAATCCGCTTTATTAGTATAAACTTCTTCAAGTTCTTTGATGATGGCTTTAGCCTTTTCTTCAGGAAGTTTAGAGATTTTATTGTAAACATCACCTAAACCATTGGTGGGATCTACACCAATCTGATCAAATTCTGTTTCGTATTTATCGAAAATCTCTTTAAAATAGACTGTAACAGCGTGACCAAAAATCACAGGATCCGAAACTTTCATCATGGTTGCTTTCAAGTGAATGGAAAACAAAACATCCTTTTCTTTGGCATCCTTTATTTCTTCAGCCAAAAATTCACGTAGAGCCTTCTTACTCATGACAGAGGCATCTATAACTTCTTTATCCTCAAGCTTTGTGCTGTCTTTCAAGACAGTTTGATTGCCGTTAGCATCTGTATGAACAATTTTCACGTCATCTTCTGAAGTAAGAACAACAGACTTTTCACTTCCATAAAAGTCTCCATCTTTCATTGTAGAAACATGGGTCTTGGACTCTTTACTCCATTCCTTTAATTTATGTGGATGATCTTGAGCATATTCTTTTACGGGACCAGCAACCCTTCTGTCTGAATTACCTTCTCTTAAAACCGGATTGACAGCACTTCCTAAGACTTTTTCAAATCTATTTTTTATATCTTCTTCTTTATCGTTTTGTGGATCTCCAGGATAGCTAGGTATTTTATATCCTTTATCTTGTAGTTCTTTAATAGCTTCAGTTAGTTGTGGAACAGAAGCACTTATGTTTGGAAGTTTTATGATATTAGCTTCAGGAGACTTGGCTAACTTTCCAAGATAAGCCAAGCTGTCATCAACTTTTTGATCTTCAGTTAAGTAATCACTGAAAGTAGCCAAAATTCTTGCTGCCAAAGAGATATCTTTGGATAGTATATTTATACCGGCACTTTCTGTAAATCTCCTTACAATTGGTAAAAAAGAGTAGGTGGCCAGAGCTGGTGCTTCATCCGTTTTTGTGTAAATGATTTTTGTGCTATATTCTTCCATGAATTATAATTTATTTTAAAAATTGTTTAACCCTCAAAGTTAAAGATTTGAAATCTAAAAACCTTGCTGAGTCGGTTATAAGGCTGTTAAAAACTAAAAAAACCTTCTATTGAATTCAATAAAAGGTTTTTTAAAAGATCGAAAAAATAAACTAGTTAGTTCTTTTCTCTTTAATTCTTGCTTTTTTACCAGTAAGGTTTCTGAAGTAATAAATTCTAGCGCGTCTAACACTACCTTTTTTATTAATTTCAATTTTTTGAATGGCAGGCATGTTAATTGGAAAAATCTTCTCAACTCCTACAGTTCCACTCATCTTACGAATAGTAAAGGTTTTTGAAGCTCCAGATCCTTTAATCTGAATCACGACTCCTTTATAAAACTGAGTACGTGTTTTTTGACCTTCCTTTATTTCGTAGTATACTGTAATAGTATCACCAGCAGAAAATTCTGGAAAATCTTTCTTTTCTACAAATTCGTCTTGTACAAATTTTACTAAATCCATTGTATTGGGTTTTAATATAACCTAAACCAACATTCACGCATTTCGTCAGAGGTTGAATTAGCGATTGCAAAAATACATAAAAATTCGTTTTATGCAAACCTAAATTTAATCTTCATTCAATAAGTCCGGCCTGAGCTCTTTGGTTCTTTCTAGGGCTTTTTCATCTCTCCATTCGTCGACTTTTCTTTGGTGTCCGCTCAATAAGACTTTTGGAACTTCCAATCCTTTGTAGGTTGAAGGTCTTGTATAGATGGGTGGAGATAGCAAATTATCTTGAAAAGCATCGGTAAGGGCAGAGGTTTCGTTTCCAAGTACGCCAGGGATGAGTCTTATGATGCTATCACACAAGACTGCTGCTGCCAACTCTCCTCCAGAAAGGACATAGTCACCAATAGAAATTTCTCTTGTGATAAAAAGATCCCTTACGCGTTGGTCTACTCCTTTGTAATGCCCGCAAAGCATAATTAAGTTGCCTTTAAGGGAAAGCGTATTTGCCATAGCTTGGTTTAAAACTTCTCCATCTGGGGTGAGGTAAATGACTTCATCATAATCTCTTTCACTTTTCAATTTAGAAATACATTTGTCGATAGGCTCTACCATCATCACCATTCCTGCTCCGCCACCATATTGGTAATCATCAATCTGTTTATAACTGAGCGTGGTATAATCTCTGAGATTATGAATATGAATTTCAACTAGTTTTTTTTCAATGGCTCTCTTTAGGATAGAAGCCTCAAATGGGCTCTTTAGCAAATCCGGAACTACAGTAATGATATCTATTCGCATTTCTTAAACTTTTTTGAGTGTGAAGCTCAATGTTATACAGGCGACCAAGAGTAAAAGGAAAAACCAAAATTGGTAGGCCAGTCCAAAATGTTGTGCAATAAGGCCGAATGAAGCTGCTACTATGGTAAATAATCCAATTAATGTGTTTGCAACAGAGACATATGTGGGCCTTTCTTTTTCTGGGGCGTAATCTATGATGTACGTTTTTCTACTCAGCCTTGCTCCAGAATAAGCAACTCCGTTAATGAATAAGACTGGCATAAAATAGTAAAAATTGAGGGTTTCGCTATCAAAATAAACAAAAACCAGCGCATATAAAATACTTAAGATAGACAAACCTGCTGAAATTCTCATAAGTTGTAAACTAGATCTATCTGCCAATCTTCCCCAAATAGGACTACTTACTATTTGTGCTAGACTCCCAATAACAATGATATAACCTAAATAGTTCCAGTTTTCCTTACTTACATCTTTTGCAAGCAGAATAAAAAACGGGTCTAAGAGAGGTATGGCCATCAATAATGCTCTAGTAATGATGAAATTCCTGTACGATGAATCCTTCTTCAACAAGGAAGCTCCAATTTTTATTTCTTCCAAAGGCGTTCTTCCTCCCTCTGTAGAACCTGGTTGTTCTTTAATAGCCGAAAATATAAATGAGGCAAAAATCCAAAGTAGGGCAGCGATAGCAAATAGAGCTACGTACAGCCATTTACTATCCTCTCCTTTTAGAAAAAAGACCAAAGTACCTCCAGCGATAAGAGCTAGACAGCCCCCAAATGTAGATCTATAACTCAACATTTGTCCTCGTTCTCCTTTGGGGACAGTTTTTCCAGTTACGTCTTTGAAACTTACAGAGCCAACTCCTGAAGCTATACTAAATAGAAGTAACAAGAAGACAATAGCATAACTTATCAAGGTCTGGTTATCGAGGAAGGCAAGTAAAATTGCCGAGACAAGTAAACAGAAGCCTTGGGTAAATCCAGCAGCAACCCAGTACGGTTTTCGTTTTCGTTTCTCTCTTATTTTTCCGCTAACAAGAAGCTGTGGCAGAAGAGAACCTATGTCTTTTATAGGAACCAACATACCGATAAGAAAAAGTGGTGCTCCAAGAAAGCTCAATATCCAAGGTAGAGTAAGCCCTGGACTTATTAATTTTTCTGCAAATTTAGTAAGGCTACCATTAAAAACATTTAATATAAAGTTTTTCGGAAGATGTGTGCATTGATCATCCGGGATGGATTCGCAAATTCTAGCATCAGTATCTTCAGTCAAAAATTCATAAAAACCTTCGGTCTTGGACATTATTTTTGATTACCCTTATTCAATTTTTGAACTTTATTTTTCTCGTCTTGAAGTTCTCTTCCCAGTTTCTGTTGCTTCTCTAAAGAGATCCGTTTATAATTTTCGAAGTCTGCATCTAGATTTTTTAAATTCTGCTTAGCTTCTTTGGTAAGAAGGTTGCTCCTGTTGTATTTGAAAATAAATAAGAATAACAAAACAACAAGAACGCCTATGATCGACCACGTTATCGTTTTATAACTCGATTTTGTTAAGGACATTCCTAAAAATAAAATTTCATCTTTTTCGTTTTGAAGACTAGACAATTCTTTATTCAGGTCTGATACTTCTGTGTTCAAACTTTGAATTTGTTTGTCTTGAGATTGAATACTGTCTTTTAAATTAGAGATCTCAGTATTCAATAAATCAAAAGCAGTAAAAACTTTTTTTATCGCAGCATTGATTTCAACTTTTTCTACAACTTTATATTGCTGATAATTATTAGACTCGTCTACTACAGTTTCAAGACTTTCTATTGCTGAAGGCTGTTGGTCTTGTTCTTTATCCTCTGTGTTTTGAGAAAAAGATAGGCTGGTGCAAAAAAAAGCAATAGCTAAAAGGCGTAATGATTTCATACTAATTTGATTTTGAGCAAAAGTATTTAAAATGCAGCTAATAAAAACGAAATCAAAAATAAAAATCCTTGAAATTCAAGGATTTTTTGGGAGACTAATAATATGTAAATCGCCGGACCTCTGAAATGTATTTTGCCAATCGTATTACTTGATGGCTATATCCAAATTCATTGTCATACCAAATATAAAGAACTACGGAGTTGGTGTTCTCATCTACAATGCTCGCATGACTATCGAAGATAGCGGGAGCAGAAACCCCGACAATGTCTGAAGAGACGAGTTCATTATCTATAGAATATTTGATTTGTTCCACTAGTTCACCATTAAGGGCGTATTCCTTAATTTTAGAATTTAGAGCTTCTTTGGTGACTTTGTCCTTTAAATTCAAATTTAATATGGCTAAAGATCCGTTGGGAACTGGAACTCTTATCGCATTAGAGGTAAGCTTACCCTCCAATTGTGGAAGGGCTTTAGCCACTGCTTTTCCTGCTCCGGTCTCTGTGATTACCATATTAAGAGCTGCTGCTCGACCTCTTCTGTACTTGCTGTGCATGTTATCCACCAAGTTTTGATCATTGGTGTAAGCGTGAATAGTTTCTAGATGACCATGCTCCAAACCAAAACTATCTTCTATGGCTTTCAAGACTGGAGTAATGGCATTTGTTGTACAAGAGGCTGCCGAATAGATAGAATGTTTTTTGGGATCATACGCCTTATGGTTGACGCCATGAACGATATTAGGAATGCCTTTACATGGAGCGGTTAATAAAACTTTTGACACTCCTTTGGACGACAAATGTCTTTCTAAAGCTTCTTTATCTCGAAAAGCGCCAGTGTTGTCAATGACTAAAGCGTCCTGAATACCGTAAGCAGTGTAGTCTATATCTTCCGGTTGCTGAGCAGAAATTATTTTTACCGTAGTATCATTAATAATAAGGGAAGAATTTTCTAGATCTACTTGAACGGTTCCATTAAAATCGGCATGAATAGAGTCGTTTCTTAATAAGGAAGCTCTTTTCTCTAAAACGTCCTGAGTGATTTTTCCTCGGGTGACGATAGCTCTAAGTCTCAATTGGTTTCCTTTACCAGTTTTGGCCATCAGTTCCCGAGCGACTAGACGTCCTATTCTTCCGAAACCGTAAAGCACAACATCTTTGGGGGTAATCGCATTAAAACTTTGAGAGTCTTTCAGTTTATTGGAAAGAAAACTCATCACATCCTGATCTTTGTTTTCATTTTGAAGATATTCAAAAGTCAATTTTCCAATATCTAATTTGGATGGAGGTAGATGGAGGTTTTTTATCCCTTCTGCGATTTCTGTAGAATCGAAAATAGAGATAGGTTTATTGACAAATGCACCTGCGTATTCGTGGAGCTTTAAAATTTCTCCAACATTTTTATTGATAAGAGAATTTTTAAATAAAACGAGTTCGATGGATTTTTCATACCATAAGTCGTTAACAATACTAATAAACTTTACTGAAGCGCGTCTTCGGTCTGCTTGAAAAGAAAGTTCCTTTTCGTATACTTGTGATGGAGTCATTGGAAGAATTGATTTTTAAAATTTCGACAAAAGTATAGATTTCAATCGTTTTCGTAAACTGTTTTTTAAGAAAAAAAGCACGTTTTTTAAAGTCTTTATTCAAACTTTTCATTCTTCAAAATTTGAATAAAAAACTTATCTTAAAGTTTAAATTATTCGCATTGCAAATCAGAAAATTCAAAATACTTTTGCAGGATTTTTAAATTGAACTTAATCCGTTACTAATGACTGAATTGATAGGTTTTGGGATTCTCTCCTTTACTACCTTTTTTACCATCATAAACCCTTTGGGTGTGATGCCCATTTTTATGACAATGACTTCTGATTTGGATAAAGAAAGTCGAAAAGCTACAGCCAAAAAAGCAATCTTAGCCTCTTTTGTTACCGTTATTATATTTGCATTTACGGGTCAAATCCTTTTTAAATTTTTCGGCATATCGGTGAACAGTTTTAGAGTAGTAGGAGGAATTATCTTTTTCTTGATGGGTATGGATATGCTACAAGCTAGACTTGGTAAAGTGAAAGTTCAAGAGTCGGAGATTAAAACTTATGTCAACGATATTTCTATCACTCCCTTAGCCATCCCAATGATATGCGGTCCTGGAGCTATTACCAATGCCATTGTGATGATGGAAGATGCTAAAACGGTAGAAATGCAAGCCGTGTTAATTGGAGCTATTATTGTGGTTCTTGGTATCACGCTAGCTATCCTTTTGAGTGCTGGCAAAATCATAAAACTATTAGGGCAAACAGGAAATAATGTTCTGATGCGTTTAATGGGCCTTATCATTATGGTAATCGCTATAGAATTCTTTTTAAGCGGCTTCAAACCTATCTTTCAAGAAATTATTTCAGGACAGTAAGTTAATAAGCGATTTTTACTGAAATCCCATTAGCATCTGTATGGTTTTCATCTTCTATAAACCTTAGATTGTTTATTTCACTTTTTGAATTTGAGATGCAAAGAGACATCGCATCCATTATATCGTCTGGTTTTACTTTCGATTTTGGATACGAAGATATAATCGAATGGTAAAGGTCTTCCAGTTCAGGAGCTAAGCTTATGAGAACTTGAAAACGCTCTTGAAAGCCTTCTTTTGTCGACTTCTTGGAGTTGATCACCTTAGAGTCGTTTAAGTATTTGAAAACAATTTCAGGATGGCTTTCATATATCTCTAAAGCGTTTGATTTTTCCTGAAAAAACTGATCGATTTCTTTTATTTTTTTAGAAATATTATGGCTTTGGATAGAAATACTCTTTCCTAAAACCCTTTTGTTGATTTCTCGAGCGGCGTCATAATTTTTGGCATAGACAGCTTCTCGGCAAGCTGGTGTAAAAATGGTAGAGGCTCTTTTTTCTAATTGCTTTCGCATAGAGCTTTCCACTGTTCTGTAGAAACCTTCAGAAGATAAACCAATAGGAATGTCTATAAATACACGTCTTAGATCGGGGTGTAAGTCGACCAATTTTGAAAATTGTGTGACGGCCAAACTAGAAAATCCATTTTGGTCATGCAAAATCACAATCCAGCCCAATGGACAGGAATCTATACCAGCTATTTTCATTTTTTAAAAAGGCTTCAGATGATTAATACCAAATTAAATTTATAATGTCGTATAAATTAATTGAATTATTTTTTGATTGATTGAAATAAAAAATAATTAGCATAGCCTTAGTTACGGTAATTATTTTTGATAAAAATCAGGCGAAAAAGAAACGATTTATTGCGACATTATGGGTTTAATTTGGTACAGTATGTTGAGCAAAGTTACAGCTATTGAAATTAACGTATACTCAGGACGGAGCTTTAAATCAAGGATAACTTGGAGCTTCCTGTCTACAGACTTTAGGTTGACGCTAACAAAATCAGCAAAAAAAAACCGATATATTTCTATACCGGTTAGTTTAATCCTTATTGAAGTTTTAAATGTGTAAAGCTCTATCTCCTGTTGCGGCAAGGGCTGCTTCTTTTACAGCTTCCGCATAGGTTGGGTGAGCGTGACTCATCCTCGCGATATCCTCTGCACTAGCTCTAAATTCCATGGCGGTCACCGCTTCTGCGATAAGGTCGGCTACTCTGGCGCCAACCATATGTACTCCCAGAACTTCGTCTGTTTCTTTATCTGAAAAAATCTTTACAAATCCGTCTACATCTCCACTAGCTCTAGATCTCCCTAGGGCACGCATTGGGAATTTACCAGTATTATACTTGATGTTATCTTCCTTGAGTTGCTCTTCGTTTTTACCTACAGAAGCTACTTCTGGCCAAGTGTAAACCACATTCGGGATAAGATTATAGTCGATATGTGGCTTTTGTCCCGAAATGACTTCAGCGACGAATGTGCCTTCTTCTTCAGCTTTATGAGCAAGCATTAGGCCTTCAATGACATCTCCAATGGCATAAATATTATCTGCCGTCGTTTGTAATTTCTCATTCACCTTCACCTTGCCATTTTCTTTGATTTCAACACCAGCTTTTTCGGCATTTAGACCATCAGTAAAAGGTCGTCTTCCAACAGAGACTAGGCAGTAATCTCCTTTGAATTCTACTTCTTTACCATTTTTATCATCAGCTTTCACAGTGATTTCATCTCCGTTGCGTTCCACGGATTTCACTTTATGAGAAAGCATAAATTTTGCTTTTTGTTTTTTCATGGCTTTCATCAACTCCTTGCTTTGGTCTTTGTCCATGCCAGGTATGATGCGATCCATATATTCCAAGACAGTAACTTCTGCCCCTAATCTTCTATAGACTTGTCCTAGCTCAAGACCAATCACTCCGCCACCAATCATAATGAGGTGTTTTGGAATTTCTTTTAAAGAAAGCGCTTCGGTAGAGGTGATAATTCTTTCTTTGTCAATATCGATAAATGGTAAGCTAGAAGGCTTACTTCCTGTAGCGATAATGGTGTTTTTAGCTTCAATTTCAGTCTCCTTGCCATCAGCATCAGTAATGATAATGTGTGTTTTGTCTTTAAAAGATCCAACACCTTGGTAAGACTCTATGTTATTTTTATCCATCAGAAAATCAATTCCTTTGGTGGTTTGATCGACAACACCAGACTTCCGCTTCATCATATTTTTCAGATTCACCTTGACCTCTCCGGAAATATCTATGCCGTGTTCTTCAAAGTTTTTTATGGCGTCTTCGTAGTGGTGCGAAGAATCCAACAAAGCTTTAGAGGGGATACAGCCTACATTAAGGCAGGTTCCACCTTTGGTTGCGTATTTTTCAATGATAACGGTTTTCATGCCTAGTTGTGCACAGCGAATGGCTGCTACATAGCCGCCAGGTCCAGAGCCGATTACGGCTACATCGTATGTATTCATATTACGAATTTTAGTTTCAAAATAAAGTATTACAAATTTACACCTTCTTCACTAAAGGACAATTTCTAGGCTAGAAAACCTTGTTAAATTCTTGATAGTGACTTTGTTTTGATAGCTTCACGCAAATTAGAAGACCTATTAAGAAAATGAGAATGGAAAAAATAAATAACTTCTTGAAAGCAAGGCTATTGATTATCTGATGTGGATAAAACTATAGGTTTGTATTGTGAAATAAGTCACAAAATTGTAACATTACGTCGATTTTAAATATTTAACATGAGTGAAGCCTCAAACGATACTGAAGAAATTCAGTCCAATTCCAAGATAAGATTAAGTATTTGGCAAGCCCTTATTCCAATTATAGCATTAATAGGTATGCTAGCCTATAATGTATTTATATATGGAGATGATTCCTTGGGAGGTTCTAATCAGTTTATTTTATTGATGGGTGGAGCTGTTGCAGCTATTGTTGGAGTTGTTAAAGGAGTTAAGTTTGAAGTGATGATTGAGGATGTGGCTAAGAATATTAAGGCAACTGCCGAGCCTATTCTTATTTTATTGATGGTTGGAGCACTCGCCGGAACTTGGCTGCTGAGTGGTATTATTCCAACAATGATATACTATGGATTACAAATTTTGAACCCTACTATATTTTTGGCAGCTACCGTAGTCATTTGCTCCGTGATCTCGATTGCAACAGGGAGTAGTTGGACGACTTCGGCGACCGTTGGTATCGCCTTAATTGGTATTGCAGAAGCGCTTGGAGTTTCTGTAGCGATGACGGCTGGGGCTGTCCTTTCTGGTGGATATTTTGGCGATAAGCTATCTCCTATGAGTGACACGACAAATTTGGCTCCTGCCATGGCGGGTACAGATTTGTTTACTCACATTAGGTATATGACTATAACTACAGTTCCTACAATAATAGTTACCCTTATTGCTTTCATTATTATAGGTCTTAACTTAGACACCTCTGGACAAACCAATCCTGAAGAAATTCTGGGTTCTATTGACGCCTCTTTTAACATTACTCCTTGGTTATTTCTAGTTCCCGTAGTTGTGATTGCGTTAATTATAAAAAAGACACCTCCACTTATTGCATTGCTTTTGGGAACACTTATGGCTGCTGGAGCTGCACTTATTTTTCAGCCAGATCTCGTTCAAATGATTGGAGGAGGGGAGACCTTGAACTTTGAAACCGCTTATAGAGGAATTATAGACGCAATTACTGTGGATATTACTATCCCTACAGAGAACAAATCTTTACAAGACTTATTCTCTGCTGGGGGAATGGCTGGTATGCTAGGGACTATTTGGTTGATTATCTGCGCCATGGTCTTTGGTGGAATTATGGATGCGATTGGAGCTTTGGAAAGAATAAGTGAAGCCCTCTTGAATTTATTTACATCTACTTTTGGGTTATTTTTTAGTACAGTCTCTAGTTGTTTAGTTTTAAATTTGACCGCCTCAGATCAGTACTTGGCGATTGTTGTCCCTGGAAAAATGTTTGCCAAAGCCTATGAGAAAAAAGGGTTAGCCCCCGAAAACTTAAGCCGAACTTTAGAAGATTCTGGAACGGTGACATCTGTGCTAATTCCTTGGAATACCTGTGGAGCGTATCACAGTGGCGTACTTGGAGTTCCTGTAGCAGATTATTTCTTTTATGCGATTTTCAACTATTTGAGCCCATTTGTTACTCTAATTTTTGCAGCTTTCAACATTAAGATTAAACAATTGACGAAAAAGTAAATTATGAAATTAGATATATTAGCGATAGGAGCACACCCAGATGATGTAGAATTGAGCTGCTCTGGAACCTTAGCCAAAGAAGTTGACAAAGGGAAAAAAGTTGGGATATTAGACCTTACTCGCGGCGAGCTTGGAACACGTGGGACTGCAGAAACGCGGGACCAAGAAGCTAAAAATGCTGCTGAAATTCTTGGAGTAAGAGTAAGGAAAAATCTAGAATTCAGTGATGGTTTTTTTTCAAATAATACGGCTCACCAATTAGAAATCATCAAAATCTTACGCAAGTACAGACCTGACGTAGTCCTGTGTAATGCAATACACGATAGACATATAGATCATGGAAAAGGAAGCAGGCTTGTGAGTGATGCCTGTTTTTTAAGTGGCTTAAAAAAGATTGAAACGATTTATGAAGGTAATTCTCAAAAGGAATGGAGGCCAAAACATATTTATCACTACATACAGTGGTACGATATAGAACCAGATTTTGTTGTAGATATTTCTGGTTTTATGGAGAAGAAGTTAGAGAGTGTAAAAGCTTATAAAACCCAATTTTTTGATCAAGGGAGTAAGGAGCCAAACACTCCAATTTCAAGCTCCAATTTTATTGACAGTGTTACTTACAGAGCTAGGAATTTAGGTCGAATTATAGGGACTGAACATGGCGAAGGCTTCACTGTTGAACGCTATCCAGCAGTTGATTCAATTTTAGATCTTATTTAGAAATTTTAAACCAAAAACGTATCACCCAAAAGTCGATAAATTGACTTTTGGGTTTTTTATTTATGGTCAATTTCATTAAAATATGTTGCTAATTTGATATATTTATGCAAAATTAATATATATGAATTTTTGTCCTCAATGTCAATCTGATAGAATAGTGAAAAGTGGTATCGTGAACGACCGTCAGCGTTATAAATGTAAATCATGTAATTACTTTTTCAGTGTTAATAAATTGGGAAAAAAAATTGATCAGTATTATGTTACTAAAGCGCTTCAGCTATATTTAGAAGGGCTCACTTATCGTGAAATTGAACGTATTTTAGGAATTTCTCATGTGAGTGTGATGAATTGGGTAAAGAAGTATAATATTCAAAAAGTTCAAAATTTAGATTTTCATCCCACCTACAAAATTTTAAGTCAAAACGAACTTGGAAATTACTTTTCTCTACCAGAGAACACAAAAGGATCTGGTATGATTGTCACAGAACTTGGAGATAAATTCATGGTTATTAAATGGGAACGATTTAAAGAATAGCTATACCAGTTACCAAAAATATATATTTAATTTTAATTAACAGATTTATTATTTCAAGTTCGTGTCAAGTTATTAGCAATAAAAAGTTTAAAAAATTAAAAACTTGACACATAATGAGATATTATATTACACTCTTTGTATTGTTTGCACTTGTTTTTAGTAAGAGTGGGTTTTCTCAAGGGTCACCTTATTATAAGGGAGGATTCAAAATTAAGTTTGACGATAGCGATGATAAGTACGTTAGAATTTTAACTTGGGTTCAAACGCAAGCTAACTTTTCAGACTCTCGTTCAGACGACCAAGCCGATGTTTCTTTTCAATTAAGACGTGCACGATTACTTGTTTATGGTCAAATAACAAAAGACTTCCTAATTCTAACTCATATTGGTATTAATAGCCTGAATGCTTCAAATATGGATCCTTTGGGAGCCGATGGCGCTCCTCAAGTCTTTATGCATGATGCTTGGGCACAATACGATGTTTCAGATCAGATCGTAGTTGGTGGGGGACTTCATTATTGGAATGGTTTGTCGAGATTGAATTCTCAGGGAACTTTAAATTTGATGACATTAGATAATAATAGATCGTCTTGGGCTACTTTAGGACTTGTTGACCAGTTTGCCAGGCATGTTGGTGTATTTGCTAAAGGTAATTTTGGAAAACTTCAATATAACGTAGCAATCAATGAAGCGATTGTAAATGGTCTAGACACCAATCCTTTATCTAATACTAATGCGGTCTACCGAGGTGCTAATATTCTGGGAACTGCTGAAGCTGGAAAAACGTACACAGGTTATTTTGCATATAATTTCCTTAATCTGGAATCCAATTTCCTCCCCTATAAAGTAGGAACTTACTTAGGTACTGAGCGAATTTTTAATGTAGGTGCTGGGTTTTACCATCATCCAAACGGAGCGGTCATAATTAAAGAAAATCAAGCTGTTGGTGAGAATGTGAATCTTTTTGCTGCAGATTTATTTTATGATGCTCCAATAGGAGAACAAGGGGCTTCTTTAACAAGTTATGTCGTTTTTCAATCTAATGATTATGGGACAAATTATTTATTAGGACCCTATTCTTCTGGTGAGATGCTTTACGGACACTTTGGCTATCTTCTGCCAAGCACAAATTCTACAACTCGTTTTCAACCCTATGTTTCCTATAATCATACTTTTATAGATGTTTCAGATCAGGATAGAACTATTTTAGGATTGGGAATAAACGCTTTTCTGAATGGTCATAATTCAAAATTAACTTTAGAATACAAATCAGAGTCATTTGGAAATATAAACCAGAACACCCTTAGCCTTCAGGCTATGATATATTTATAACTATGGATAAACAAACTGACAACAAACAGAAACACGCCTCCGCTTATTGGAGAGAAAACCTCAAATATCTGGCTATACTGCTTCCCATTTGGTTTTTAGTATCCTACGGAGCAGGTATAATTTTTAAAGACTGGCTAGATCAATTTCAGATAGGAGGCTTCAATGTTGGCTTTTGGTTCGCACAACAAGGTTCTATCTACGTATTCATCATATTAATTTTTGTATACGTGAGGTTAATGAACAAATTAGATAAAAAATACGGATACGATAAATAAATAAACTATGGATTCTCAATCACTTACTTATATTTTTGTTGGCGTTTCATTTGCTCTATACATCGGTATAGCGATTTGGAGCAGAGCTGGATCAACTAAAGAGTTTTATGTTGCCGGTGGAGGTGTTTCGCCTTTAGCAAATGGCATGGCTACTGCTGCAGATTGGATGTCTGCAGCATCTTTCATATCTATGGCTGGTATTATCTCATTCATGGGGTACGATGGTTCAGTATTTTTGATGGGCTGGACCGGTGGCTTTGTTTTATTAGCTCTATTGCTAGCTCCTTATTTGAGAAAATTTGGAAAATTCACAGTTCCCGATTTTATAGGAGATCGTTATTATTCAAAAACAGCTAGATCTGTTGCTGTTATTTGTGCATTAATTGTTTCTTTTACCTATATCGCTGGTCAAATGCGAGGGGTAGGGGTTGTTTTCTCAAGATTTTTGGAAGTAGAAATTGAAACAGGAGTTATCATTGGGATGATTATAGTCCTTTTTTATGCGGTATTAGGTGGGATGAAAGGTATTACTTACACCCAAGTTGCTCAATATTGTGTTTTGATTTTTGCTTTTTTGGTTCCTGCAATTTTCATATCCTTTCAAGCAACAGGAAATCCTATTCCAATGTTTGGGATGGGAGATACGCTTGTTGGTCAGCCAGACACTTTCATGCTAGACAAGCTAGATGGCTTAAGTCAGGAACTTGGTTTTAGTGCTTATACTGAAGGTTCTAAAGATTTAATAGATGTTATTGCAATTACTCTTGCCTTAATGGTAGGTACTGCTGGTTTACCTCATGTTATCGTAAGGTTCTTTACCGTTAAACGGGTTAAAGATGCAAGAAAATCTGCAGGATATGCATTGCTGTTTATTGGTATTTTATACATTACAGCCCCGGCTGTTGCTTCTTTTGGAAAACTTAATTTAATAGAAACAGTAAGCGAGAAAAAGTATTCCGAAATGCCAGAATGGTTTACGACTTGGGAAAATTTGGGTTTACTCGCTTGGATAGACAAGGATTCAGATGGTAAAATTCAATATTTAGGGGCTGCAAAAGAGGGTGGCGATGCCTTAACAGGAATTCCAATATTTTCAGAAAACGAAAGGGGTAAAAATGGAGAACGTTTAGTTGAAAATCCTTCAGAAAACAAAAATGAGCTTTATGTAGATCGTGATATAATGGTTCTAGCTAATCCAGAAATAGCAGATTTACCTAACTGGGTTATCGCTCTAGTTGCTGCGGGTTGTTTGGCTGCTGCATTATCTACTGCTGCTGGACTTCTACTGGTTATCTCCTCTTCTGTTTCTCATGATCTCATTAAGAAAATGATTAAACCAGACATTTCTGATAAAGGAGAATTAGTTGCTGCACGTTTAGCAGCTGTAGCGGCTGTGGTAGTGGCAGGTTACTTTGGCATAAATCCACCAGGTTTTGTGGCAGCGGTTGTTGCTCTGGCATTTGGTTTGGCAGCAGCCTCTTTTTTTCCAGCGATAATTTTGGGTATATTTTATAAGCGAATGAATAAAGAGGGTGCAATAGCAGGTATGGTAGTAGGAATATGCCTGATGTTATTTTATATGTTGAAATTCAAATTTGATTTTTTTGGAGGTGGTACCCCAGAAGATTGGTGGTTTGGCATTTCTCCAGAGGGCTTTGGATCTGTTGCTATGTTCGTTAACTTCTTTGTTTCGATAGTGATAAGTAAGTTTACACCAGAACCTCCCCTTGAAGTTCAAGAAATGGTTGAAAATGTAAGAATACCAGGTGGAGCAGGAGAAGCTTCAGATCATTAGGTTTTAGATTAATTCTCAAGAGAAAGTTAATACAAGCTCATTCTCTTGAGAATTTTATTTAAATTAAGTCCCAATTCAGAGTCAATGAAAAAGAGACATCAACAGAAACTTATTTTTTTAAGCTTGAGTTTAATCTTGCTCATTAATATACCGTTTGTCTTCGCTTACAATTCTGATGTTTCGGTTTTGGGATTTCCTTTATTCTACTTTTTCATTTTTATGATTTGGTTGATAAGTGTTGTCATCTCATTTTCAATCCTTAAAAAATATTCAGATTAATGAGTAAAACTGCACTCATAGCTCTCATATTTGTTTATTTGGGAATTTTGTTTCTCATTGCTTTTTTTGCTGAAAAAAATAAAGGGTCAAAATTAGTTTCACATCCAGCTATTTACGGACTTTCACTTGCGGTTTATTGTTCTGCTTGGACTTATTATGGTAGCGTTGGGATGGCTGCAACGTCTGGAATAGAATTTCTTACCATATACCTTGGTCCAGTGATAGCCGCCCCATTATGGGTTATAGTACTCAAGAAAATTATATTACTATCCAAAGCTTATAATATCTCCAGTATTGCAGATTTTATATCTCTACGGTATGGAAATAGCCGGTCACTGGGTGCTCTGGTGACTTTAGTTTGTCTTGCTAGCATCATTCCTTATATTTCTTTACAGCTCAAAGCAATTTCTGAAACTTTTGAAATTGTTTCTACCTCGACTATAGGAATTGAAGGGACCTCTGTTATCACAGATTCCACTTTTTATATCGCTCTCATTTTAGCAGTTTTTGCTTCATTCTTTGGAACTTTATCTCTAGATGCTTCCAAAAACCGAACAGGGGTTATGTTTTCTGTCGCTGCTGAATCTATTTTGAAACTTACATTTTTCTTAATCGTTGGTATTTATGTCACCTTCTATGTTTTTGATGGGACTACAGACCTTTATAAACAAGCTAATTTGAGCTTAAATTTGAGTAAGCTTAGCACCATAAATGGTTTAAACGGAGGTATAAACTGGTACTTTAGTATCGCACTTTCCTTTTTAGCAATTTTTCTATTGCCTCGACAGTTTCAGACTTCAGTGGTAGAATTTAACAACCGCAAGCAACTTAAAATAGCCATTTGGTTGTTTCCTTTATACTTATTGCTTTTCAATGTTTTTGTTATTTTTATAGCTTGGGGTGGTTTGTTGATTCTAGGAAATCAATCTAATGCAGATTATTTTACGCTTCTTATTCCCTTGCATTTTGGCGATCAATGGCTTGCCGTTTTAGTCTTCTTAGGGGGCCTTTCTGCCGTCATATCAATGGTAGTGGTTTCTACAGTTGCTTTGTCTACGATGTTGAGTAATAACCTCATTATACCCTATGGTTTTTTAAAAAAGCTAACCAATAATAAGTCCTTGAACAATGAGAAAACCATAAAAAACATAAGGCGGCTTTGTGTTTTTAGCTCAATAATTCTTGCTTATTTACTTTATTCAATGTTCAATCCTCGGGTTTCTCTATTTTCGATTGGGCTCATTTCATTTATAACTATAGCCCAACTAGCTCCAAGTTTTTTTATAGGAATGTTTTGGAATAGGGGCTCTGCTTTAGGATCCAAAGTTGGAATCTTACTTGGAATGAGTGTCATAGTTTTCACCTATTTGCTACCTTTTATTACTGAAAATGTTTTGAATAATAATAAATTTGTAGAAGAGGGATTGTTTGGTATAGGACTTTTAAAGCCTTACGCTCTTTTCGGAATCGAATTACTGAATCCTGTAAATCACTCTTTATATTGGAGTTTACTATTAAATACTGGAGCTTATCTACTGTTGTCCATCACTAGAAAAGGTAATTATAGAGAACGTAATTACGGAGAGATGTTCGTGAATAGTGAAAAAGTCATTCAACTTAAAGAGAATGCTTTTGTTTGGAAAGGAGAAGCTTACGTGGAGGATATTCATAATATTTTAATTCGCTTTCTTGGGCAGGAAAAAGCTCATAAGGCCTTAAGAGTTTTTAGAAAGAGATACCAGGTTAATCCAGAAGAAAAGTTGGCAGATGCAAGGTTTATAAACTTTTCAGAACGTCTGCTCACCGGAGCAGTAGGTAGTGCTTCAGCCAAAATATTGATTTCTAATGTGGCAAAAGAAAAGCCAGTATCTTTGGTAGAAGTGCTTAAAATACTTGAAGAAAATAAAGAAACTATTTCTGTAAATAAATCTCTGGAAGAACAATCTCAAAAATTGATAAAGCTGACTTCAGATTTAAAATTGGCCAATGAAGAACTTAAAATTCAAGATCAATTGAAGGATGATTTTTTGGATACGGTTGCTCATGAGCTTAAAACACCAATTACCTCTATAAAAGCCAGCTCAGAAGTTCTATCAGAAAAAGAGGATATGCCGTTGGAGCTTCAGCAAAGATTTTTGGGCAATATCATTCAAGATACGGAGCGTTTGAATGTGCTGATTAATGATATTTTAGATTTAGAAAAAATGGCTTCAGGGAGAGATATGTTAACCTTAAGATCCCATTGTCTCGACGAATGCATTCATGAGGCTATACATGGAATAAGTAGTATTGCTCAAAGGGAGAAAATCGATGTCAGATTTCAACCTGATTCAAATGTAGTATTGGAATTCGACTACAGTAAAATCTTGCAAGTCTTTACTAATTTGCTTTCTAATGCTTTAAAATTTGTCCCTAATAAGAAGGGACTTATTGAAGTTTTTTTAGAGCACAATTCAGAAGAAATAGTGTGTACAATAAAAGACAATGGGAAAGGAATTCCAGAAGAGGATATACACTTAATTTTTAAGAAGTTTTATCAGTCTAAAAATCAAACTTTCAAAAAGCCAACAGGAAGTGGTTTTGGACTAGCCATATGCCAGCAAATTGTGGAGTTGCATGGAGGAGAGATTTATGCAAATCCAAAACTAAAAATCGGTGCGGAAATTATAATCAAATTACCAAAATTTAAGTCATGAAAAAGATACTACTAGTAGATGATGAACCCAACATCATTATGGCGTTAGAGTACACTTTGAGAAAGAATAACTTTGATATCTTCATCGCAAGAGATGGAGAAGAAGCCATTGTGCTTTCAGAGAAGCTTCAACCCGACTTAATTATTCTGGATATCATGATGCCAAAGGTAGATGGTTATGAAGTTTTAGATTATTTGAGACAACACGAAACACTAAAATATACAACTCAAACTATAATTATAAGTGCTAAACAAAAAGAAAGCGATGTCCAGAAGGCATTAAGTCTTGGAGCAAAAGAATATATCAAAAAGCCATTTTCAATGAAAAAGCTTTTGAATACAGTAACTGATTTATTAACACCAAACCATTAAAATACAGCATTATGGATTATAAAGAAGTATATCAAAAAAGCATTGAACATCCAGAAGAATTCTGGTTGGAAGAGTCTAAAAAAATAAAGTGGTTCAAAGCTCCAACTATAGCTCTTGAGCAGACTTCAGAAGGGATTTACAATTGGTTTCCAGATGGAGAGACCAACCTGAGTTATCTGTGCCTAGACCAACACGTTGAAGATGGATATGGTGATGAGATAGCTCTTATATATGATTCTGCTGTAAGGCAAAAGCAAGTCAAGTATACCTACAGCGAAGTTTTAGAAAAAGTATCTAAACTTGCCGGTGGACTAAAAGAATTGGGTGTAGAAAAGGGAGACCGGGTCATCATTTATATGCCTATGATTTCTCATTCTTTATTCAGTATGCTAGCATGTGCTAGGATAGGCGCTATACACTCCGTAGTTTTTGGAGGTTTTGCTCCAGATGAATTGGCGATGAGAATAGATGATGCGAAACCAAAAGTTATTATTACAGCTACTTCAGGTATTGAAGTCGATAGACTTATTGCCTATAAACCAATGCTAGACGAGGCGATTGAAAAAGCAAAGCACAAAGTTGAAAAAGTAATCGTCTTTAATAGGAAACTAGGTGTTGAATTTGAGGAAAAACCTTATGATATAGATTACTTAGAATTAATGGAAAAGGCTAAACCAGTAAATGCAATAGCTTTAAAATCTCAAGATCCATCTTATATTCTGTACACATCTGGAACTACTGGTTCACCAAAAGGAGTGGTGAGAGACACTGGTGGTTATGCTGTTGGCCTTAAATTTTCAATGGAAAATATCTATGGCACCAAACCAGGTGATACCTTTTGGGCCGCTTCGGATGTAGGTTGGGTAGTAGGACATAGTTATATAGTCTATGCACCGATGATTCATAGAAATACAACCATCATTTATGAGGGTAAACCCGTTAAAACTCCAGATGCTGGTGCTTTTTGGAGAGTGATAGAAGATCACAAAGTGAACGTTATGTTTACAGCCCCTACTGCGTTTAGAGCTATTAAAAAGGAAGATCCAAATGGTGAATTTATAAAAAAATATGATACCTCTTCTTTGAAATATCAATTTCTGGCAGGAGAGCGATGTGATGAAACCACGTTAAAATGGGCACAGAAGCATCTAAAAGTTCCTGTAATTGACCATTGGTGGCAAACAGAATCGGGATGGCCTATTGTTGCCAATTTTATGGGAATGGATGCTTTACCAATTAAGATGGGTTCTACGGGGAAGCCTGTTCCAGGATATGATCTTGAAATACTTTCTGAAGAAGGCGAGGTCTTACCCGCAAATACCGAAGGTTACATCTGTTCTAAACTACCACTTCCTCCTGGGTTTATGCAAACGCTTTGGAATAATCACGAGCGTTTTAAAAATGGATACTTGAGTAAGTTTCCTGGTTATTATTTTTCTGGGGATGGCGGTTTGATAGACGAAGAGGGTTACGTATTTATAACTGGAAGAATTGATGATGTTATAAATGTTTCTGGTCATCGTTTTTCCACAGCAGCTCTCGAGGAAGTGGTGTCTCAACACCCTTCTGTAGCTGAATGTGCCGTAGTTGGCCTACAAGATGCGCTTAAAGGTGAAGTTCCTTTAGCCATTGTCGTTCCAAGACTGGGCGAGGAAGATTATGAATCTTACAAAATGCAAACTGAAATCGTGCAACTGGTAAGGGATAAAATTGGACCCATTGCAGCATTAAAAAATGTAGTTATCGTTAAACGACTTCCCAAAACAAGAAGCGGTAAAACCTTAAGAAGAACGCTTAAAAAACTAGTGGCTGGAGAACCCTACATGCTACCATCTACTATCGAAGATCCGATGGTAATAAGTGAGATCATAGAGATTTTTGATCAACAAAAAATTGGTGCATTTAGCTCTAATAAAAATCAAGTCACACAATCTCTAAAAGCCCTTACCAAAAGTTATTATACTATTGATTCGTTAGCAAAATATATAGATGTCTACAGGATTTCTCAAAATGATCCAGAGAATTTTTGGAACACCATTGCAGAAAGAAACTTTGTATGGAGAAAAAAATGGGATTCCGTTTTAAAATGGAATCGCGAAAAAGCGGAGGTAAGTTGGTTTGAAGGAGCTCAACTCAATATTACTGAAAATGCTATCGATAGACATTTAAAGACTAGGGGAAACAAAACGGCGATCATTTGGGAACCCAACAATCCAGACGAAGAAGCACTGCATATCACTTATAATGAGCTGTCTAAGCGCGTCAATAAAATGGCAAATGTGTTGAAAAGAAATGGTGTCCTAAAAGGAGATCGCGTTTGTATTTATTTACCTATGATTCCTGAGTTGGCTATTTCAACCTTGGCCTGTGCTAGGATAGGAGCAGTTCACTCTGTTGTATTTGCAGGATTTTCAGCGTCTGCACTCTCTTCAAGAATTAACGATTCAGATTGTAAGATGGTTATCACTTCCGATGGGTCATACCGCGGTTCTAAAACTATTGATCTAAAAGGTATTGTAAATGAAGCTTTGGAAAGCACTCCTTCAGTAGAATGTGTTTTGGTCGCTAAGCGAACGTTCTCTAAAATCGAGATGAAAGAAAAACGAGATGTCTGGCTTCATGAAGAATTGAAAAAAGTAGATGATAAATGTGAAGCAGAAGTTATGGATGCTGAAGATATGCTTTTCATACTTTATACCTCAGGTTCTACGGGAACTCCAAAAGGGATGGTGCATACGACAGCTGGATATATGGTATATACTGCGTTTTCATTTAAAAATGTTTTCCAATACAAAGAAAATGATGTGTACTGGTGCACGGCAGATATAGGCTGGATTACTGGCCATTCTTATATTGTTTATGGTCCACTTCTCAATGGAGCAACAACCTTGATGTTTGAAGGTGTTCCTTCTTATCCAGATTTTGGAAGATTCTGGGATATTGTAGATAAATATAAGGTTAATCAATTTTACACGGCTCCTACAGCAATTAGAGCATTGGCTAAGCAGGACATTAAGTTTGTTAATCAATACGATTTATCATCCCTGAAAGTTTTGGGGAGTGTAGGAGAGCCTATTAATGAAGAAGCTTGGAATTGGTACAATGAAAATATTGGCAAAAAGAAATGCCCCATTGTAGATACGTGGTGGCAAACTGAAACAGGAGGTATCATGATCTCTCCAATTCCTTTCGTGACTCCAACTAAGCCTACTTATGCCACACTTCCTCTCCCAGGTATACAACCCTCTTTAATGGACGAAAAGGGAAATGAAATTATAGGTAATAACACATCTGGAAGACTTTGCATTAAGCATCCTTGGCCAAGTATGGCCAGAACTGTTTATGGAAATCATCAACGTTATATCGACACTTATTATTCAACTTATGAAAATATTTATTTCACAGGAGATGGGGCCCTTAGAGATGAAGTGGGTTACTACCGTATAACAGGTAGAGTAGACGATGTTATCATCGTGTCTGGTCATAATTTAGGAACTGCACCAATAGAAGATGCTATCAATGAGCATCCAGCAGTGGCTGAGTCTGCCATTGTAGGATTCCCTCACCAAGTGAAAGGATTTGCTTTAGCTGGATTTATCATTTTGAAAAACGATGGAGAATCCAGAAATAGGGAAAATTTAAGCAAAGAAATAAATCAATTGATTTCAAGTAAAATAGGTCCTATAGCCAAGTTGGATCGCGTTCATTTTGTTTCCGGTTTACCTAAAACTCGAAGTGGAAAGATCATGAGAAGAATTATGAGAAAGGTGTCTTGCAACGAAGCAGATCAAATTGGAGATGTTTCAACTTTGCTCGATCCTACAATTGTTGATGAAATAAAAGAAAAAGTAGCCCCTTTTTTAAACGAATAATGGATTGAAATTCGATTTTAGTTAATTTAATGAAACTCATAACCTATTCGCTTAAAGGGAATTGATTCGGCGATGAGTTTTATTTTTTTTATTTTTTTGGTTATTTATTGAAATCCTTTTGTAGAATGCAATATTATATTAAATTTGCATTGTCTTAAAAGACAACTGGTGGATGTAGCTCAGTTGGTTAGAGCACTGGTTTGTGGTATCAGGGGTCGTGGGTTCGAGCCCCATCTTCCACCCAAAAAAGTCCTATCGTTTTCGATAGGACTTTTTTATTTAGGCATTTTTATCTCTTTTGAGTTATCTCATGATTTTTGAAGGAAAAACGACTACGCTCTCATGACCGTTTTTTCCAACCGCTGCTACTCCAAAGTAAAAATTATCGATAATAATTCCTTCTAGAGTCACTTCATTCACATTTTCAACATACCTAAAATGATCCCACGTTGGAGAAGTTGTGGATCTCCAGTAAATCTTATAGCCTTTAATATTTTTAGCATCTTTCTGTTTCCATGCAAGTTTTACAGAAGGTTCTACAATACCGCCAATCTCTACCTCCGTTGGCGCAGGAGGAGCCCATGCCAAACTAGCCATGGATATAGCATTTACTGCTGTTAATTTTTTATGATAATCAAAATTGACATAGTCGATCACATCGCCGTATTCAATACCATTTTCTGTTCTGATATCTTGATGCTGACGATTATAATTTTCATGAGCTTCCATAATACGTATCCCGGGGAAGCCTAAATCATTAAAAGGTTTATGATGACCTCCACGACCAAAACGATCTAGTCTGTATACCATCATAGGATTCATCTCTGGCATATAGGTTTGCGTTGTTTTATAAACATACCTGGCAAGTTGCCTAGAACTTCCATCTACTTCTCCGCCATAAAAACGCTTCATTTGTCGCTCCCTGTCTGTTTCAGTTGGATTGTAAGCTTCACTAAAGATCCTAAACGAGCGGTTGTCGATAACTCCATCCAAACCTTCAATATTTCCTATCATATCGTTATTGAGGACCCCAATGATGTTCCATTCTTTTTCCTTAGCGTATTTAGCCAAAAACTGTCCGCCATACAAACCCTGTTCTTCTCCACTCAAGCCCACGTAAACAATACTATGGTCAAACTCATATTGACTTAGAACTCTGGCAGCTTCCATAGCCCCAGCAATTCCAGTAGCATTATCGTTGGCTCCGGGAGCGTCTGTTTTAAAATCCTGAGTGTCTGACGCTCTAGAATCAATATCCCCGCTCATAATAACGTATGAATTTGGATATTTCTTTCCTTTTTGAACAGCTACGACATTAACCACTTCTGCCGTTTTAGGAATTCGCTTTCCCATTTCTGGTGTAACGGTTTCACTTTGATAGAAAACAGTAAGGCAATCACCACAGTTTTTTGAAATACGTTCAAACTCTCCTTTTATCCATCGTCTAGCTGCCCCAATACCACGAGTATCGCTTTCTGTTTCACTAAAGGTGTTTCGGGTTCCAAAATCAACTAGATTTTGAACCTTGTATTCAAGTTTTTCAGCGGATACTTCATCCACAATATCATAAATTCTAGTATCTACCTGGCCGTAAAACAAACTTGTAAATCCTAAAAAGGCAATCATTATAACTTTTCTCATAGTGTTTATTTTGAAGCCCAATTTACTATAATTTTAGAGGAATAAAAATTTTAAGAGTTAAGGCGGTTTGTTATCTTTGCTCCTTTTTAGATATAAAATATGAAGATTTCTTACAATTGGTTAAAACAATTCATCAACACAAAATGGTCTGCAGAAGAGACTGAAGTTTTACTTACAGATTTAGGTCTTGAGGTAGAGGGCATTGAAGCTTTCGAATCTGTAAAAGGTGGGCTAAAAGGTATCCTTGTAGGTCGTGTAGAATCTTGCGAACCCCATCCAAATGCTGACCGCCTAAAGTTAACTAAAGTCAATATTGGCACAGAGACATTGCTAACTATCGTTTGCGGAGCTCCAAATGTTGCTGAAGGTCAATTAGTTCCTGTTGCAACCATTGGTTCAACCTTATATGATGATAAAGGACAACCTTGGACTATCAAGAAAGGCAAGATAAGAGGAGAAGTAAGTGAAGGTATGATTTGTGCCGAAGATGAAATAGGGCTTGGTGGAAGTCACGAGGGAATAATGGTTTTGGAAGAGGCATTACTCCCTGGAACACCCTTAAATGAAGTATTTTCGGTTGAAACTGATGAGGTTTTTGAAATTGGTTTAACACCCAACAGAGCAGACGCTATGTCTCACTGGGGAGTAGCGAGGGATTTAAGAGCTGGATTAATTCAAAATGAAATCAACTTACCTATTGACACCCCTTCTGTGAGTAGTTTTCATGTTGAAAACAGAAGCCACAGGGTGTCTATAGAAGTGAAAAAACCCAAATTGGCCCCTAGGTATTGTGGAGTTACCATTTCGGGTATTGAGGTAAAGGAATCACCAGAGTGGTTAAAAAATAAACTTAAAGCTATTGGAATAAATCCCAAAAACACTATTGTAGATGCTACAAATTATGTGATGCATGAGTTAGGGCAACCTCTACATGCTTTTGATTTAGACAAAATTAAAGATCGTAAAATTCACGTTAAAACTTTAAAGAGTGGGACTAAGTTTACCACTTTAGACGGAATAGAAAGAGAACTTCATGAAGACGATTTAATGATTTGTGACTCACAAAAACCACTTTGTATAGCTGGGGTTTTCGGGGGTCTAGAATCTGGAGTTACAGAAAACACGTCTAGCATATTTCTAGAAAGCGCTTATTTTAACTCTGTAAGCATTCGTAAAACTGCTAAAAGGCATGGTCTCAATACAGACGCTTCTTTTAGATACGAAAGAGGTATAGATCCTAATATTACAGAATTCTCTCTTAAAAGAGCGGTTTTGTTAATTCAAGAGATTTCAGGAGGTCTTGTCACTAGTGATGTAGATGATTTTTATCCTAAGAAGATTGAAGATTTTCAAGTGTTTTTAACTTTCGATAAAATAAATCATTTGATAGGACAGGAAATTGATTCTGGTATCATTAAAACAATTCTCACCTCTTTGGACATCAAAGTAAATAATGTTTCGGAAAGTGGATTGGGACTTACTATCCCAGCTTATAGAGTAGATGTACAAAGGGAAGTGGATGTTATTGAAGAAATTTTGAGAGTATACGGGTATAATAATATTGAATCTGATAGCAAGTTCAATGTTTCTGTTGCCAACTCATCTCCTTACGACGACTATAAAGTTCAAAACAAAATAGCAGATCAACTCGTATCTCAAGGTTTCTATGAAACTATGGCTAATTCTTTGACGACCAAATCTTACGTAGATTTAATCGACGATCTTAAGGAGGAACACAATGTAGATATTCTCAACGCTTTAAGTGCCGATCTTGGCGTTATGAGACAATCTATGCTATGTTCTGGTTTGGAATCTTTAAGCTATAATATCAATAGAAAAAGTACCGATTTAAAATTCTTTGAATTTGGTAAAACTTATCATAAATTTAATTCAGAATATAAGGAGCTTAAGCACTTGTCTTTATTTCTAACTGGTTTTAAATTTTCTAAGTCTTGGACCAGACCTAAAGAAACGACTAGCTTTTTTGAACTCAAAGGAGTTCTATCCAGTATTTTTGAAAAACTTGGAATGACAGATATTTCCTATCATTCAGTAGAATCTTCATTGTTTTCAGAAGGTCTTATGGGTAAAATAAAAGCTAAAACCATTGTTGAATTTGGAAGAGTAAACCCTCATATTTTACAGTCTTTTGATATTGATCAAGAAGTTTTATATGCAGATGTTCACTGGGATGCTGTCTTAGAGGTCATTCAAAATCATCAATTAAAAATAAAAGACATACCTAAGTATCCGTCTACTCAAAGGGATTTTGCATTACTCTTAGATAAATCGGTGAAATTTGATGATCTTAAAACATTGGCCTTCAAAACAGATAAGAATATTCTTAAGGATGTAGATTTATTTGATGTTTATGAAGGAGATAAGTTACCTGAAGAAAAAAAGAGCTACGCGCTTAGGTTTAAATTTCTAGATGAAGAGAAAACACTTACCGACAAGCAGGTCGATAAAGTCATGAGTAAACTCCAAAATCGATTTGAAACTGAATTCGGTGCTAGTTTAAGATAACTTGACTTTTGACGATATTTAAAATCAAAAATAGTTTTATATCAAGATGCTTTCTATTTGTAATGTGAATTGAAATGGATTGTCAAGATAACTTTGTGAAGCGAATGATTGAAGATTTTGTCCCAATTCTTAAGTTTTCAAATATTGGATATCAAGAAAGATGACGTCAAAGTATGAGTTCCTTTTAGAGCTGAAGTATTTGTAGACATAAGATCCAACCGGTGGCATGGAGGTATAGAATTTTCTAGTCTTAGAGTTAGCAATGTTTTATCATCTTCCAGATTTAATGTTAGTTCTAGTTTAATTATATATCCAAACCCTGCCAATAATAGGTTAAATATTGTTTATGAAGTGAAACAGTTAGGATCTGTAATAATACATATTTATGATGCTTCTGGTAAAGAGGTGTATAAAAAAAAAGATGCTGCTGTAGTTATTGGTAAACAAACAAATGATTTATCTTTAGTCAGTAATAATCTTGCGTCAGGCTTATATATTATTAAGGTTGTAACTCCAACCAATATATTTAATGGTAAGGTATTTTTACAAAAAAGATAAATTCGATAAATTTAATTTTATGGTTAATTTTTTTTTCCAAGGAAATAACTTAAAATAGTTTTATACAAGTGTTTTTTTGTATTTTTTTTACTGAGAATTGTTTTGGGTATATACTTTTAATCCAACATAATTACTTTTATTTGAGTATTTTTCTTCAACGGCATAAAAACTATATCTAAATATAATGAGTTTTACAACCAATAATACTCTAAAAAAACATTGTGTCTAGAAAAAAAATTCTAAATGAAAAAAAAAATATTTATTGTATTGACAGTTTTAGCGTTATTCACAATCGCTGGAATCCTTTACATCCAAAATATAAACAACTACCAAAGAGAAGGCAGTATTAAAATTTCTAAAAACAAATTCCCAATCCAAATTCACAGAGACGAAAATGGAATTGCTTATGTGTTTGCAGAAAATAAAGAAGATGTAATTCGAGGGCAAGCCTTTGTGATGGCGCAAGATCGTTTGTTTCAAATAGAATTTTACAGAGCTATTATAAAAGGAGAGGCTGCAAGTTTGTTGGGTGCTTCGATGTTGCCATCTGATATAAAAATGCAAGTGCTCGATTTAGCAGGAAATGCCAAGAAAAGTTATCAGTATTTAGACACCGAAACTAAAGAAATGCTGAGGTGGTATTGCGAAGGTTTTAATGAATATTTAAGGGTTGGTAAAGAGGAGTTTCCTGTAGAATTAAGTTTGTTAGGCATAAAACCAAAACCACTCACTCCAGAAGAAATTGTTTCGATTACTCATTTTATCGGGTTATTTCATAGTCAGAATTTAGAGGACGAGGTTTTGAGTTTAAACCTAGCAGCTCGCACAGATTTAGCCGCTTCACTTTTGCCATTGTCTATTAATTTAGAGAGAACTAAAAAGTTAGTGTTCGCTAAAGATTCTATTTTTGGAAGTCATTCTAACACAAATGAGAATAGTTTTAAACCACTTCCTACGCCTTTTTTATCCTACCCAAAATTAGGGTCTAACAATTGGGCAATTTCAGGTGAAAAATCGAAATCAGGAAAACCTATTTTATCTAATGATCCACATGTAGATGCTAGAATGCTTCCGGGTACCTTTTACCCTATTGGTTTATTTTGTCCAGAATTTAAAGCTGTAGGAATTGCAACGCCTGGGATTCCAGGAATATTGGCAGGACGAAACGAATTTGTTTCCTTTGGAATTACAAATGCCTATGGAGATAGTCAAGATTTATTTATAGAAGAAACCGATGGTGATTTTTATAGGCATAAAGGAGAGAAAATCCCTTTTGAAAAACGCAAAATAAGGATTAAAGTAAAAGATAGTACAACTGTTGAATTAGAAATTCGTTCGACAAAAAATGGCCCTGTTATTTCAGATTTTCCTGTATTTAATGTGTTGACAGACGATGTGGTGAGTCTGCGCTGGTCCTTGGCAGAGACAAAAAGTAACTCTATTGGTTTCGACCGCTTGTTAGAAACCAAAAATGTAGCTGAATTTAGAGAAGGACTGAAAGGAATGGACAATATGTTTTTTAATTATGCGATTGCAGATGTGGAAGGAAATATTGCGCATCAAGCTACAGGCTTAGTTCCTATTAGAAAAAATCATGGAGGCGAAGTGCCTACAAAAGGAAATCAAGAAGAAACTTGGTTGGGTTTTATTCCGAAGGAAGAATTACCACATATGGTAAATCCAAAAAAAGGTTGGATTGGAACCGCAAATAATGATACGCGTCCAGATGATTATCCGTATTATTATTCCAATCATTTTTCTCCATATTATAGATATCAGCGCATAAAAGAAGTTCTTTCAGAAAACAAAAAGTTTGTTGCAGAAGATTTATGGACAATGATTTTTGATGTCAAAAATATGCAAGCCGAATTATTTACGCCATTATTTATAGCTGCTTTAGAACAAAAAGAAAACACAAAAGATCTTGCAACTATTTTAAAAAACTGGGATTATAATGAGACTATTAACTCAGTAGGTGCATCTGTGTATAATGTGCTGTATAATGAACTTTTATATCTGGTTTTAAATGACGAGTTGCCAGATGAATTAGAAGAAATGTATTGGGAAAATGTGTATTACTGGAATCAGAAAGTAGATAGTTTTATTAGCTCAGAAAATACTTTTATTGACAATATAAATACACCCCAAAAAGAAACCTTAACGGCCTTAATTATAGAAGCAGGTTTTAAAACAAAAAATATTTTAACGGAAAGATTAGGCGAAAACCAAAAAAACTGGACTTGGGGTAAAATTCATACGGTGCGTTTTTTTAGTCCTATTCGTAAAGAAGGTTTTGGTAGTGGTTTGTTAGGAGCAGAAGTAATACCAAAAGCAGGCTCTAACCAAACATTAAATAGAGGCGGGTTTGTAAAAAATAAAGAAAGAGAGTTTGATACGAGTTGGTTTAGTTCTTTTAGAATGGTAGCTGATATGAATGATGATGAAAAAATAATGGGTGTTTTATCTGGAGGAAGCGCGGCAAGAATTTTTCATCCGTATTATAAGTCTCAATTAGAACAATGGAAAACAGGCGAATGGATTCCATATTGGATTTCGAAAGACAAGGTTTTAGAACATTCAGAATTTAGACTCATTTTAGAATAAAAACATATGAGTAAATTAATATAATCTCAAATTATAGACCCCTTAAATGTTAAAAAAAAAGTGTTAAATAATCCATAATATATTGTATTTAGCACTACCATAATCTAATTACGATCTCAAGTTTCGCACACATTATTTACAGGGTTAAATTGAAAAAAATAGCAGTAAAACAAAGGGAAACCCTTGGTTTTACTGCTATTTTTAAGCTACTAAAGACAAAATACAAAACATGCTTAATTACGAAGATGTCGCAAAAACACATGAAATAAAAGGGAAGTTTAATAAGGTTTGGCTTAGTTCAGAATATTTACAAGCACATTTAAACATTTTGAGTTTCAACAAAAAAAAACAGGTTCAGTTGGTGCAAAAAGTATGGTTTTTCATTCGAGAGTTTGATTTCTACGCTTTTAATTTTACCCATTTCAGGAATGAAATCTATCCATGAGTTTACTACTAGTAAAGACAATGAATTAGGGTAATGCGGTAAAGATCCATACTATAGAACCTGCCGGCAGGCAGGTTTTAGCAAATCAAAAAATCAATTGGAGAAGTTTTTTAGCTCAGTTTATAAAACAATATTTAGTGAAAGACCAGGACTTTACCCCGTCACTAGACACTACTAAATGCTTGATTTTTGATGATACATATCTTTCAAAAACAGGAAAGACTATTGAAGGTATTTCAAGGATTTTTAATCATGTATCAAAAACCTTTTACTTGGGCTTCAAGCTGCTTGTAGCTGGATATTGGAACGGGAGTATATTCATCCCCATTGATTTTAGTTTGCATCGTGAGAGTAAGACATCAAAATTAAAATACGGTTTAACTGCAAAGCAACGTAAGGCTCAAAAGAACACCTCTTTGCAGCAACACAACAGTAGCAGCAAAGAGGTATAAAAAGCTTAATAAAAAGAAAACAGACCTAGTAGTGCAAATGTTTTCAAGGGTTGTAAAGCGCAAAATACCAGTAGACTATAATATTGACGGATACTTGGTTTACAAGTCTTGGATTACTAAAAAAACTACGCAATATTAGTGAGCTTACCCATATTATTGGAATGAACAAATACAATAGCAAAATGGAAGTTGATTTAAAAATCACACGCATTTCTAAATTCAAAAAACAGAAAAAAAGCCAAAGCGATGTCGTAAATTAGGCTATTACTATCATCATTACAGTACTGAAATTGATGGACTTAAAGTTGCTGTATTTTTTTGTAAAACGTGGACAAAATGGTAACTGGGACACCTTAATAACCACTGATACAACATTAAAATTCTTAAAAGCGATTTAACTATGTAGCATTCAATGGTCTATTGAAGTCTTTTTTAAAGAGGCTAAGCAGCTCTTTGGTCTTGGCAAATGCCAGTCTACCAATTTTGATATTTAGATTTTTCAAATAACAATTACAATGACTCAATATTGTCTCACAAGTATAAGGTACAGGATGGAGGCTTATGAAACCATAGGCGGATTATTTAAAGATTTGAAACAAGACCATATTGAAAACAAATTACACATCAGGTCGTTGAGTGAAATTGATTAGGTGCGAAACTTGAGTTTATAACTAACATATTGATATCTAGACATCCTATTTATAAGGTTGCCAAAAATAGTTTGCTTATGAATTGACCTGTTTAACTGATAACTATATTCGTCTAGATGTTTTTCGATATGCCCTTCGTGCATCCAAGAATACACACTTCTTAAACCAGCTTTTAACCGACGGTCTCAAAAAAGTCAAGAACATTACTCTTATTCTGAGTGATATCATATTGCTTTTTTAGAGGTAAATATCCTTTCCACTTATAAGTGTGACCTTGGCTTCACTTGAGATGTGACAATCAAATATATTACTCAATTCTTCTGAAGAATGATTTTCTATTTTTTTGAAGTAAGCACGCTTTACTCCTCGATTTTTGTCAACCTCTACAGCCACAACAATCTTCTTTTCTAGCTGTCATTGCTTCTACCTTGTTTAAGATTTTCTTTTCCACCACATACAAACTCATCTATAAACACCAGACCTGTCATAGGCTATGACTCACTGCTTTTCATTGCTATTCAAACTTTATGCATGAATAACCAAGCTGTTTGTCTACTTATGTCTAAACGCCTTGCTATTTGTGATGACGAGACGCTTTTAGTAGTAACACTCATCTCAAATACTATAATGAAAGCTTTGCGAATGCCAAACCTAACTCTATGAAATAAAGTATTAGCTGCTGGACTTTCTACATGGTGGCACATATTACAATCTCTCGCGTAATTTGCTTTGCGAATAGTAAACTTCTTATGTCTGCATTTCATTCAACTATATCCGTCTCGCCATTTGATTTTAGACAAATAGTCTAAACAGTTCAAATTAGTGTTATAGATATAAAAAATCAACAATACTCTTACTTTTAAAAGACTCCATAACGCTATATTCTTTTTTTAAAGATGAGTACTTAAGGCATCACCTCAACAAATTAATTTAGAGCTATTCCACTATTTGATATGAGTGGTAAATGACTTTACCAAACTAAAATGATCGGAAAGACATCTCTAGATTTAAATGCCTATTCAACGAGCATTTATTTTATAAAGATTGGTAATGCAGCAATCTCTATAACCAAGAAAATACTTAAATAATAACTATAATATGTAAAGTTTCAAAATCAAGATCTGATGATGATCAGGCTTTAATTTTGAAATTCATAATTAAAGCCTTAAAAATTTGTTTTAATTTTATAAAAGGCAGTTTTAATTTATCGATATTTAAATAAAATTTACTATGCACGCATAGTTTTTTAATAATTTTCATCATAATCATTCAATATTTTATTAGATTGCATTCTAAACAATCCAAAAAAAAAACTAAAATGAAAAAAACACTCAATTTTGTTCTATTTCTTTTTTGTGTGGTATGCTATTCGCAAACCACAGTAAAAGGATTAATTACAGACAACACCGGCATTCCCTTACCAGGGGCCAATATTTTTATTACTGGCACAACCAACGGGACAACGTCAGATTTTGATGGAATGTATACCCTAACAACCGATCAAAATCCACCATTTCAAATTGTTATTTCGTATACTGGTTTTGCAAACAAAGAGCTAGAAGTAACAGAAAATATTCAAATTATTGATGTGGAAATGAGAGTAAGTAGTCAGTTAGATGAAGTTATCGTCTCAGCTTCAAGGACTCCAGAGCGTATTTTTGAATCTCCTGTAACTGTAGAACGCTTTGGATTGAAGGATATTAAAAACACAGCGTCTGTTGATTTCTATGGAGGATTAGAAAACCTAAAAGGTATTGATATTAACACCAATAGTTTAGTGTTTAAGTCTATAAACACTAGAGGTTTTGCAGGTTTCGACAATGCAAGGTTTATGCAACTGGTAGATGGAATGGACAATTCGGCTCCTGCACTTAACTTTCCATTGGGTAACTTAATAGGTATGATAGAAATTGATGTGCTAAGCGTAGAAATTTTACCTGGTGCAGCCTCAGGATTATATGGAGCTAATGCATTCAACGGTATTCTTTTTATGAGAAGTAAAAATCCATTTGACTTTTCTGGTATTAGTGGTTACATTAAACAAGGAATAACCTCTCAAGAGGTTGCTGGAGATAACCCTTATACTGATTTAGGAGTGAGAATGGCTCATAAATTTAGTGAAAAATTTGCAGTTAAAGCTAATATTGGATATATTAAGGGGACAGATTGGGCAGCAAATAACAGAACAGACAAACTCAATAGAGGGCTCACGAGATCTGATACTGATTATGACGGAATTAATGTTTATGGAGATGAAGTTTCTACAAATATTAGAAGTTCTTCTGGTTTAGGAATTATTCCTGACGTTCAAGTGAGTAGAACAGGCTACCGTGAAATGGACTTAACAAATTATAATGCGGAAAATTTAAAAGCTGACTGGGGTTTATATTATCGTCCTTGGGCAGATGATTTTGAAATACAATATGTAGGAAAAGTAGGAAGTGGTAACACTATATATCAAGGAGCTAACCGTTATAACATCAAAAATTTCTTTTTACAACAACATAAAATTGAAGTTAAAAACGATAATTTCTTTGTTAGAGCCTATGTGAATGAAGATGATGCAGGAGACTCTTACGACATGGTATTTACGGGTATTAATATAAACCGTGCTTGGAAAAGTGATGCTGATTGGTTTGGCGATTATATACAAACTTTTGCAGGTATAGAGCTATCCGGCAATCCTCAAGGTTTAACAGATGATCAAAAGCATAATTCTGCAAGGGCTGCTGCTGATACTGGTCGATTAATACCAGGAAGCCCTGAGTTTCAAAGTGTATTTGAACAAACTATCCAAGACCCAGATTTAAGCACGGGGTCACGTTTTCAAGACAATTCAAAATTTTATCATTCCGATGCCAACTATAATTTCAGTCACCTATGGGATTTCGCAGAAGTACAAGTAGGTGGATCCTTTAGAACTTATAACCTTAATTCTGGAGGTACGATTTACACTGATAATGACGGGGCTATTAACTATTCAGAGTTTGGTATGTATACACAAGTCCAAAAAGATGTGGAGCTTTCAGAGCTTGTAAAATTGAAGCTAACTGGTTCTTTACGTTTTGATAAATCAGAGCTTTTTGATGGTTTTTTCTCGCCTAGATTATCAGCTGGTTTCACCATAGCAAAAGATCATAATATAAGAGCATCTTTTCAAACGGGTTTTAGAAATCCTACAACACAGAATTTATATATTGGATTGGATGTTGGTCGAGCTGTATTAATCGGTGGTGCCTTCGATAATCCCGAGAGATATACTAAAGAATATAGTGTTGCCAATAATACTTTGAGTCCTTTTGGTTCCTTAATATTAGGTTCTCCATCAGTATCTATAAGTGGTGCTGGAGCTTATAACAATTCCTTCACCGCAAGTTCAGTGAGTAATGATTTTTCTCAATCTGGTAACCCTTCAGATTTAGCTATCGGAAATCCCAATTTAGCACAACCAGAACAAGTTTCTTCTTTTGAATTAGGATACCGGGGAAAAGTCAATGGTTTTGTGATTGATGCTTCGGCTTATTATAATATTTATAATGACTTTTTAGCAAATGAAAATGTAATTGCCCCATTTTATGGTGATGTGGAGTTAACTGAAACTGTGCCTAATACTTCAACACCTTTGGCAGTAGCGGCAATTGTAAATGGCGATTTCCAAGTTTTTCAGACAGTCACTAATTCGGATGAAGAAGTCAAATCTTATGGTGCTGCCATAGGTCTTTCCACCAAAATATTCAATGGTTTTGATTTAGGTGCAAACTATACTTATTCTATATTGGACTTTGATGTAGCTGCAAATCCTGACGTTAGAACCAGCTTTAACACTCCAGAGCACAAAATTAAAGCCTCTTTTGGTAAAACTGATTTGTTTGAAAACTTTGGATTTAATTTGTCTTGGAGATGGAGCGATAACTACTTCTGGGAGTCAAATTTTGGGGATGGCGAAATTCCAGCTTTCAACGTTATAGATGCTCAGGTGAATTACAGAATACCAAAATATAAGTCAACTATCAAATTAGGAGCGACTAATCTATTACAAGATGAATATTTCACAGCATTTGGAACTGGATTTATTGGGTCTCAATATTATTTGTCTTTAACTATCAATAACCTTTAATAATTAAAAATATACAATGATGAAATACTATAAATATATTTTGCTTTTATTATTAGCTATAAGTTTTATGGCTTGTGAAAATGAAGCCCTAGAAGATTTAAGAAATAGAGGAGTAGAGGATGAGCCAGCAGCTTTAGAAGAATTTAATCAAGGTTCAGCTAATTTCACTAACTATGTAGCTTTAGGAAACTCACTTACAGCTGGTTTTTCTGATGCCGCTTTATATAAAGTTTCACAAGAAAATTCAATGCCTGCTATCCTGGCTCAGCAATTTGCAGCTGTTGGCAATGGCGGTACGTTTAAACAGCCACTCATGAATGATAATATAGGTGGCCTTTTGGCAGGAGGAAGTCCGCTTCCAGGCTTTGGGCCAAGACTTGTTTTTAATGGTTCTGGCCCTGCAGCTTTATCGAGTGTTGTTGGCCCTATACAATCCACAACAGATGTTCTCGTTAATAATCCTACAGGACCATTTAATAATCTTGGTGTGCCAGGGGCGAAAAGTTTTCACTTACTTGCACCAGGTTATGGAGATTTTGGTGGCGTTATAGCAAATCCACCAACTGCCAATCCTTATTTTGTAAGGATGGCAAGTTCATCTCAAACTACAATTATTGCTGATGCTATTGCTCAACAACCTTCTTTCATTTCTTTATGGATTGGTAATAATGATGTTTTGGGTTTTGCGCTTTCTGGAGGTGATGGCTCTAATCCTATAACTCCGATGGATGGAGCTCCAGGAGTTGGTTTTCAACAAACTTATGCAGCTATTCTACAACTTTTGGTTGGTAATATTCCTAATTTACAAGGGGTTTTAGGAAATATTCCAAATGTAACTGCTATACCTCATTTTACAACAGTTCCTCATGATCCACTAGATCCTTCTAACCCAGAATTTGCTTCCCAAATAACAACATTAAATGCTATCTTTGGAGGAATAAATCAGGTGTTTACTGCTTTAGGCGATACAGATCGTATCATCGAATTTGCTACCGATGCTCCAAGCCCTGTTGTGATACATGACGAAAATCTTACAGATGTCTCCGCCCAAATTTCAGGTGCTTTGGCACCCAATCCTCAATTTATCGCTTTAGTGCAAAGTTTTGGGTTACCTGCTGAGGCAGCTCCTCAAGTGGCAGCTTTATTAGGGGCTACTTATGGTCAAGCTAGACAAGCTACAGAAGACGATTTATTTGTCTTACCGAGTAGTTCAGTTATAGCAACCGTAAATACAGATCGTTTATTATTTCTAATGTCTCAAGGATTCTCTCAACAACTGGCAGGTCAGTTTTCAGCTGAAGGTATAACTCTTCCACTTGAAGATAAGTGGGTATTATTGCCAGAAGAACAAGCAGATATAAATAGTGCTACTATAGAATTCAACCAAGTCATTTCTAGTGCAGCTAGTTCAAATGGTTTTTCATTTTTAGATGCAAATTCACTTTTAGATCAATTAGCTATATCTGGTGTAGGAACTAGTGGACTTATACTAACTGCAGATTTAGTAACAGGTGGGGCTTTCTCTCTTGACGGTGTTCATCCAAACTCGAGAGGATATGCTTTGATTGCTAACGAGATGATGAAAGCTATAGATGATACTTATGGATCAAACTTTGAAGCCTCTGGCAATTTGGTAGATGTATCAACCTTCAATGCCTTCTATTCGCCTTTTTTGTTGGATTAAAATAGTCTGAATCAATTATACTTAAAAAGCGTTTATCAAAAATATACTTTTTTTATGGTGTGCCTTGTACAGTAATTAACTAAATAGTAAAAGTTCACTATGGGCATTGCAATCGCCAACCATCAGGTGAAGATAAGGGTGTCTTTTGTGAGGTAGAATTTGAAGTAAGTATATGGCAAAACTGTGATTGAATGAACAGAAATATAATACAAGTCTTACTAGGGTTTTCACATTTGCTGTAACGAATTTACATAGTCTGAAAACTATAACTTTGTATTTTGAGAAGATATTTTGATTATGAATTTAAAGAAACTAGGCTTTAGTTAAAAACGGTCATTATACTTGAATTTTTTAATAATAGGTGCTTTAAATAAGTTCAGTATGAAAAATTATATTCGTCAGGTTCAACAAGTAACTTTTATTATAAATATCAACGCAGTGCTGAACTAGAGCCATAAATTATAATAAAATTTCTACAAACAGGTAAAAGTGTATGTGAACTTCGTGAGCAAAACCTCCAGGACGGAATGATTAGTGGCTTGCGTAGAGAGTACGACCAGAAAAATGCGAGTCTATCTAAGAAACGAGAACCAACCGCTTAGAAAATTGAATTAAGTCAATTAAAGAAAGAACTGCGTGAGACAAAACTTGAACGTGACATATTAAAAAAGGCGGTGAGCATTTTTTGCAAAAAACAATAATATGACTTTGTGATTACAATCAAAATAAGGAAGTTTTAGCAGTAAGAAGAGGAGTCTATAATTTCATATATTTACAACAAAGTTAATTCTTGATTGAATATATACTTAATACGTGTTAAAATTTAAAGATGCAATTGTTTGAACTCAACTTAGTTATTACTTTTATATCCAACGATGAAAATGATATATGATGTTTCCAAGAACAAACCTTAAAGATCAACTCGATAGAGTAAAATTCAAAAAGACTTCCAATGAAGATATCCTGAAGGAAGTTGAATATATTTTCAGCAACGTTGATGCTGAAAATGATATTATTTTGAATAAAATTGCCTCTGGTGACGATATTAATTTCAATAATTTTAATATCGATAAGTTAGAGTCAAGCAAAATTTACCATATTGACCAGATTGAACAAATTTGTATCAATTATAGATTGAGGTTTTTGGATTCTAAATATTTCAAAGGTAAATTACCATACGAAGCAATTTCTAAAATTAAAACTTTAGAACAAGAGCATGAGACAGACTTAAAGGGTTTTAAGATTATGGCACCTTCAAAATTGTTTAAACTTGAAAATGCAGATGATCCTTTATTATTTGCACCTATTGGAAATGACTATTATTACTTAATTCATAAATGGGGAAACGATTTAAGTCCATTTCGTCGCATAATGATGTGGCCGTTTAAAACTTTCGAAAACTTTATATTTTTTGCTTTATTTTCATCCTTGGTTTGCACATTCTTGGTACCTAGTGGATTTTTTATGAATGAAGATAATCTAACAACTGAGTTTATATTGCTCTATTTGTTCATGTTTAAATGGATAGGTGGAATATCTATTTACTATGGTTTTGCAAAAGGCAAAAATTTTAACACTGCAATTTGGAAAAGTAAATATTATAATGCTTAAAATTGCAACATGATAATTTTTCAATTTATAAAATATCAATTATCACCCGCTATGTTTTGCGGGTTTCTTCTTAAGTCCTTCAAAAAGAGACTTAAAACAATGCTTTTTTCCAAAAAACTACAACGAAAACACTGCAAGATTTCAAAGAAATATACTTTGAAGTCTTAGATAGCAGCGTAAATTCAATTCAACTTATGTCTACTATCAAGACCCGATTAAATTAATTTTAACCGCAAAACCCTTATATATTTAAATTTTATTACAAATGACACACGCAAATCTTTTAGAAGTCACCCAACAGTTCGGGAGCCCTGTTTACGTTTATGATTCAGAAATTATTATTAATCAATATAAACGCCTTACAGAAGCATTTAAGAAAGTAAAACATTTGCGTTTACATTATGCGGTTAAGGCCCTTTCAAATTTGAGTATTCTTCGTTTGTTCAATCAGCTGGGGAGTGGTTTAGATACAGTCTCTATACAAGAAGTTAGGCTTGGTATAGCCGCTGGGGTGGATCCTGAAAAAATTATATTTACTCCCAATGGTGTTTCCATAGGAGAGTTGGAAGAAGCTGTAGATTTGGGAGTTCAAATTAACATAGATAATTTGCTTATTCTTGAGCAATTTGGAACAAAACATCCAAAAGTCCCTGTTTGTATTAGAATAAACCCACATGTGATGGCTGGCGGAAATACCAATATTTCTGTAGGTCATATAGATTCCAAATTTGGTATTTCTATTCATCAAATGCCTCATGTATTACGCATAGTTAAAAATACAGGTATGACTATCAACGGTATTCACATGCACACTGGTAGTGATATTTTGGATATCGGAGTTTTTCTTTATGCAGCTGAGATTTTATTTGATGTTGCAGCAAAATTTCAGAATCTTGAATTCTTAGATTTTGGAAGTGGATTTAAAGTCCCTTACCACGAAGGAGATATCGAAACGGACGTAGAAGAATTAGGGACAAAATTGACAAAGCGTTTCAATGAATTTTGTAAATCTTACGGTAAAGAGTTAACCTTAGCCTTTGAGCCAGGTAAATTTTTGGTAAGTGAAGCTGGTTTCTTTTTGGCAAAAGTTAATGTCGTCAAGCAAACAACTTCTACAGTGTTTGCTCAGATTGATTCTGGTTTCAATCATTTAGTTCGGCCTATGTTTTATGGTTCTAAGCATGATATTATAAACATATCTCACCCAAAGCGCAACAAAAGATTTTATTCAGTTGTCGGTTATATTTGCGAAACCGACACTTTTGCCAATAACAAAATGATTACTGAAATAAGCGAAGGCGATATTCTAGCTTTTAAAAATGCTGGTGCCTATTGTTACTCTATGGCGAGTAACTATAATTCTAGATTTAGACCTCCAGAGGTTTTATGGCATAAAGGCAAGGCTCACCTGATTAGGCAACGAGAAACCTTCGATGATATCGTAAGAAACCAATTGGAAGTAGCACTTTAAAGAAACTTCATTTTATTAACACAGGAGAAAAAGGTAGAGATTTACACTCTACCTTTTTTTATTTTCGAAATTTTCTAAACCTTGCATCAACCAGCTAAGGTAAGCCTTAGACGAAGGTTCGTAAGCAATCGTTTCATTTAAAACCTCTAGTTTTGGAGATAATAAAACATAATAAGGTTGAGAGTTGTTCTTAAAATTCAGGGTCTGAAAGGTAGCCCATTTATCTCCTATGGTTCTTATTTTCTTAACGCTGCCATTCTTTCTTTCAAAGTTGAATTGGTCATCATCGTTGAGTTTAGCCTTGTCGTCTACGTAAAGGGAAATCAGAATATAGTCGTTTTTGATTGTTTCGTAAACTTCGGGAACACTCCAGACTTGTTCTTCCATCTTCCTACAATTGACACAGGCCAAGCCTGTAAAGTCAAGTAAAATAGGCTTATCCTCTTCCTGAGCAACTTTTAAGCCTTCATCAAAATTTTTATAGGCTTTTAGCCCTAGTGGTCCATCAGTATCTTTTTCATACACGCTATAAAAGAGTGGAGGTGGGAAGCCACTGATTAATTTCAGATTGGCAGAAGGTGAATTGGTTAACCCCGGAATTAGATAAACAACAAAAGCTAATGTAAGGATACCTACAAACAATCTGCCTTTGCTCAATTTTTGTTTGGGGCCATCATGAGGAAACCTTAGTTTTCCGAACAAATACAACACCAAGCCAATACCTATAAGAATCCAAATCCCTATAAAAACTTCTCTTTTTAAAATCCCCCAATGTTGTACGAGGTCTGCATTGGATAAAAACTTGAAAGCGAGTCCTAATTCTAGAAAGCCAAGAACAACTTTTACGGTATTCAGCCAGCCACCGCTCTTTGGTAACGAATTAAGCCAATTGGGAAATAAGGCGAATAGAGCAAAAGGAAGGGCTAGCGCCAAGCCAAAACCTCCCATGCCAAACGTGAGCATAGTAGCTCCACCATCTGAAGATAGAGAACCTCCTAACAAGGATCCTAAAATAGGGCCCGTACACGAAAAGGAAACTAAAGCTAAAGTAAGTGCCATAAAGAATATACCTACAACACCTCCAACGCTGGTTGCTTTCTGGTCTAGGCGACTACTCCAAGAATTGGGTAGTGTGATCTCATAATAACCAAAAAAGGAAAATGCAAAAATCATAAAAATGACAAAAAATGTCACATTCAAGTAGGGGTTGGTTGAAATATTATTTAAAATTTCGGGATTTACAGAGTCGAGAAGATGAAAAGGAATACTCAATAGTATATAAATCAAAAAGATAAAAGCTCCGTACAATATGGCATTGATCAATCCTAGCTTTTTGGTTTTTGCCCCCTTAGTAAAAAAGGAAACAGTGAGCGGAATCATAGGAAATACACAAGGGGTGAGCAAAGCTATAAGTCCACCAACAAAGCCTAGAAGAAAAATGGTAAGATTGGAATCATCGGGTTCATCCGTATTCAGTCTATAATCGCTTTTACCTATAAGGTTCAACTTTAGGGCTTCAGTATTAACTTTATCCTTGCTTTCAATCTCTATGGCTTTGGTCTCAGCGAGTTGTAAAACACTATTTTGAACCTCAAAATTAAAACGTTGCTGATCTTGCGGCAGGCACATTTCATCGTTACAGATCATAAAAAGGATCTCCAGATCTAGAGTTGCATTTTCAGCTTTAATTTTGAAATCTTGTTCAAAAACAGCCCTATCTTCAAAGTAAGTGAGATTGGTTTCAAAAATTTCGTCAAATTTTGTAATGCCTTGAGGTTCTTGAGTAGATCCTAACCTTTCAAGTTTTTCGGAATCATATTCAAAATTAAACTCAGTAGGAATCGGGCCATTTTCATCTTCCCCGAGTTCTCTTTGAGACGGCAAATGCCAAGTTGCGTCTATGGTTGCTACTACTGAAATGGTATAAACACTATCTGAAGTTTTTTTAACAGAAGCCTTCCACTCTGAAGGGTTTTCTGTGGCCTCTTCCAATGATAAACCAAATTGAGCCCATGTGGTTGAGCTGATGAAGAAAGCCAAGGCTAAATATGAAATCTTTTTAATCATTCTTTAAGTTCGATTTTTAGGATGTTTTGAGTGTTTTCTTCTACTTTATACCTGTGATCTGTTCGCAAATTTAATACCCAAATAATATCACCATTATAATTACAAAGGACAAGTTGAGAGGATTTATCTACAGGACTTATTTTTTCATCTTTAAGAAAATCACTCAGTTTTTTCTTCCCTTTCATACCAAACGGATAAAAATAATCTCCATTTTGTATTGGTCTCAGACTTAAGGGAAACTTAAGTTTTGACTTGTCAAAATAAGCAAATCGTTTCCCTGTTTCTTCCAATTTTTGGTGGTCTTGAAACTCTAGTTTGGAGTTGTTTATATGCACAACTTTGTCGCTTTCTTCAATAATAATCGGTTTAATTTCTTCTGCATATAATGCTGCCACAGTTAATTTATTTCTGTCTTTTACAAGTTGATGTGTAGTAGACTTTAGGATTTTTCCAGTTTGTGCATCTAATAAATGATAGACATCTTCCCATTGTGTAAACCCAAAACCCTCTAACAACTGATATAAAATTCCGCGTGGATTGGGATAAGTTTTTAGCTTTTCTATATCAATATTAAAGCGGTTAACTTCTTCGCTAACCAAGCTTTGATGAAGTGAAGCCGTATAGTCTTTAATTAAGTGTTCGGTTTGTTTCAATTTTTCGAGAGTAGATTCAAAACTATCAAGGAATTGAGGGTTTAACTCCACTAATGAGGGGACAATTTTATGTCTAATTTCGTTTCTAAGGTATTTTGTAGACGCATTACTCTGGTCCTCTCTCCAGTATATGTTATGCTTTATGGCATACTCTTTTAGCTCAGCTTTAGAGAATTTTAAAAGCGGTCTTAGGATATAGCCATTTCGTTGTGGAATACCTGTAAGCCCTTTTAAACCTGTACTTCTACTTAGATTGATGATAAACGTCTCCAGATTATCATTTAAATGGTGTGCGGTAAGTAGAAAGTTATGTGAAGTAGTTTCAATCAATTCTTGAAACCAATCGTATCGTAATTTTCTAGCGGTAAGTTGAATAGAGGATTTACTTTTTTTGGCAATGCTTTCTGTTTGAAAAGTCTTAATGAAAAAATCGCATCCTAAGCTAATCGATAGGTTTTTCACAAATTCTGCATCCTTAGTGCTATCTAATCCTCTAAGTTGAAAATTACAGTGTGATAAACCAAAATTTAAATGTAAGGAGTGACACAAATGGGCAAGAACTACACTGTCTAAACCACCACTTATCGCAATAAGGAAACGAGTAGTGAGGAGTTCTGGAAATTCAGATTGAATATAGGATTGAAATCGATCTTGCATGACATAAAAACTTCAAAATTAAGCTTTATTAGTCTACTTTTCAGAAACAGCAGAGGTATTAACAGCATATTGTAATGCTTTGCCTTTCACCAAACACTCTTCGTATTCCTGTTCTGGATTGGCTAGGCTTGTGATGGCACTACCTACCATATAAGAAAGGTATTTCCTTTCAGAATTATACAGTAAAGTTCTTATGACGACATTAAAATCGAAGTCACCATTGGGAGTGATATAACCAATGGCACCACTATAGAGTCCTCGTTTGGTAGATTCATTATGCTCTGCTATTTCCATAGCAGATAGTTTTGGTGCACCTGTCATACTTCCCATTGGAAATAAAGATTTCAGGATTTCTGCTGTAGAAAATTCTGGCTTTACTTTGGAACTTATTGTAGATATCATTTGGTGGACTTGCTCATAAGAATAGACTTTACACAATTCTTCAACCTTAACTGAAGCTTTTTGAGCTGTTTTGGATAAGTCATTTCTGACTAAGTCAACAATCATAACGTTTTCTGAAATCTCTTTGGGATCGATTTTAAGTTGAGCTTTCAACTCTTCATCCTCTTCACGTGTCTTTCCTCTTCGTGCTGTTCCTTTGATAGGTTGCGAAATCAATTGTTGATTTTCTTTCATCAAAAAACGCTCAGGACTGGCTCCCATCGCATAGTATTTTTCCAATTTCAGATAGCTTGAAAACGGGGCTTTGGAAATAGAATTTAAACTTTGAAAAGTCTTTACAGGATCAATATTTGAGTTTTCAGCATAGAATTCTTGACAAAAATTTACCTCATAAATATCTCCTCTTTGAATATGTTTCAAAATAGATTGAGCCTTTTCAATATATTGTACTTTGTTCCATCTGGGCGTAAACACAATAGGGTCTGAATAATTCTCCTCACCTGGGCTAAAATTTAAGATAGATTGTAGATCTGCCTCTATCTCATCATCGACAAGTTTGAGGTAATGAGCTTCTAGAGTTTCCCCTTTTAAGATCCAGATTTTTTTAGGCTGAATGAAATACAATTCTGGAAAGCTGAGTTGATCTTGATTCTGTGAAGTCAGATGTTCAGTATCATTCTTTAAGTCATAACTCATGTAACCAAATAGCCAATCTTGTGTAGCGTGTTGATATTCGTTTAGCCTTAAAAAGGCTTCCTTGTGGTCAGATTTTATGGCAGTGAAGGCTTCAACTGCCAATAAAGCTTCAAAATTTTGATGCACTTGTTGATTTTGATTAGAGTCCAAATAAATAGCCTCTTCAAACTGATTTCCCCAAAGCATCAATTTGTTTTTAAAATCTTGTGGAATGGATATATGAAAGGTCTTTAGTGTTCTCAAGCTGGATTTAAATCGTTTTCAAAGTTAGATATAGAATCCTTTAGGTCCTTAGCATAGTCGGCACTTAAGCCAGATTTATTAAAATTATCTTGAAAGGAAGGTAAGCTAAAATGATCAACAATAATTCCGCCGAATTTTTCAAAGTTGCCCATTGTATAGTCTAGTGAGGATTTAGCACCTCCCTGTCCAGGGGATGTAGCCATCAATAATATCTTTTTGTCTTTGAGATATTTAGGATCCGTTCTCGATAGCCAATCTGTTATGTTTTTAAAAAAAGCAGACATCGCTCCGTTGTGTTCGTTAACAGCCACAATAAGAGCAGAGGCGGCATCTATTTTGGTTTTTAAAGATTTAATATTATCGGGGATACCAGAAGATTTTTCGATGTCTTCTGAAAAAATGGGAATAGACAGCGTTTTTAAATCGATATAATCGACACTCACATTCACTAGAGAGTTTAGCGTGTATTTAAGTAATTGATCGTTGATAGAGGTGGATGAATTCGAGCCTGAAAAGGCTATAATTTTACTCATTATGTTTTTTTTTGTAAAAGTACATATAAAAGAAAAATCCACTATTTGATTTTCAAAAATAGTGGATTCTATAAGTTTTGTTTAAAAGTTAATTAAGATAAATCAAGCAGCGTTTCAAGGATGGATTCTTTTGCATTAAACTCAAAATAAAATCTTTGAGTTCTTCAAGTTCATAAGGCAATAAGCGTTCTGTCGCCTTTTTAAGTTCTCTACAAAATAAATTTGCATCAAAACTCACTTTTTTTAGGACCTCTTTAGTGTATTCAAGCATGGCTCTTGGCATGGTGATATATTTTAAAGTTAAGTAGAATTATACCATATAATTTTTATTTACCTAAATATAATATTTTTTGAAATAGCACATCTTACTATTTTAAGCTGAATATGTTATTTAACATATAAATTTTTATTTTTTTCGCAGTGTCCATAGAAATCTAAATTCAGAAACAATATCCCCATTTTCATTTTTAGCGATAGAGGTCATCCAGAATTTTTGTCCCTCAGGTTCAGTGGCACATTTCTTTACACTACTCCTTACTAAATCACCATCTAAACAGGTGAACTTTATTCTTCCAGTTGCTTTTTTATGAAAAGCTGATGTGTTTTCTGCAACTAGCATTGAAATTTTAAGGTTACTTTCATTAATCTCTTTCATAACTATGGCTCCTGTACTTAATTCTGCTGCCATAGCTTGTACTGCAAAATACATGCTTCTAAAGGGATTTTGATTTATCCATTTGTGAGTTGCGGTTGTTACACAAGAGGTATCATCAATATGTTTTAATCGCACGCCACAAAGCCATGCAGATGGTAATTTAGTAAGTAAGAATAAATTGATTTTAGGGGGAGTAAGTTTCATTATATATATTTTCCACTCTACAATTTAACTAAATTAATTCCCTTTTCATGATTTATCATCTTTTTATTTCTGGCTAAACTTTAATTTTTTAATGTGCTTAAAATCATAGCATTAAATAAAAGATTCTAAACCTCACCTTATTTTTTGAATTCTTTTAAAAGTTAAAATAAAGTTAATATATATTACTTTGTATAGCATAGTAGTATTTAAAAGATATATCTTTGTCGTGTACTTATTTATTTTAGGATCATATGAAGATAGAAAACACAAAAGCTCAAATGCGGAAGGGAGTTTTGGAATATTGCATCTTATCGGTGTTAAGTCATAACGATGCCTATGTTGCAGAAATTCTAGACACATTGAAGTCGGCAAAACTGTTAGTAGTGGAGGGAACGATTTATCCACTATTAACTCGATTAAAAAATGCCAATCTATTATCTTATAGATGGGAAGAATCCACAGGAGGCCCACCAAGAAAGTATTATGGATTGACAAAAGATGGAAAGGAATTTTTAAACGAACTCTCAACCACATGGAATGAACTTAACTACGCAGTAATAACAATTACTTCTAAAAAAAATACGAACAATGAATAAAACAATAAACATCAACTTAGCAAATGTGTTTTTTCATATCGATGAAGACGCCTTTATAAAACTCGATAGCTATCTTAAAGCAATTGAACGCTATTTATCTAAAGAGCAAAGTAAGGATGAAATTTTACAAGATATAGAAGCTCGTATTGCAGAGTTATTCACAGAGTCAATGGCTCAAGCCAATCAGGTGATTACAATGTCTCAAGTAAATGCCATGGTTGCTATAATGGGAGAACCAGAAGCTTATAAGATGGAAGATGAAGAAGAGTCTTCGTCTACGTCTACGTCTTCAAAATTTAAAGCATCTAGAAAACTTTATAGAGATATAGAACGGAATTATATCGGTGGAGTTTCAGCGGGTCTTAACCATTATTTAGGAATCAACACACTTTTAATTAGACTTTTTTGGGTGATTTCTGCTGTCTTTTCTTTTGGAGGTACAGTCGCTATTTATGTGATTATTTGGATACTGATTCCAGCCGCTAGGACTACAGCTCAAAAGCTGGATATGCAAGGAGACCCCGTGAATTTATCCAACATAGAGCGTAAAGTGAAAGAAGGATATTCCAAATTTGCTGATAAAATGGGAGATATCGATTACGAGAAATATGGACAACAGACCAAATCTGGACTCACTAAATTTCTAGACGGCTTAGGCGAAGTTTTGAGAGCTTTAGGGATCTTTTTGTCCAAATTTTTGGGAATCATTCTTCTGCTCGTCTCAGGGCCTGTTCTTATTGGTTTGTTGATTTTTTTATTCAGTTTTGGAACCCTATCCGTATTTGAATTGGGAGATTTCTCACAAATAGAATTTTTTGTTCTTGGCATTCCTAACTGGATTCAAATTGTTTTGTACTTTCTAGTAGCGGCCATTCCTTTTTTCTATTTGCTTATTCTAAGTTTGAAATTGATTTTTTCTAATCTAAAATCAATTGGTAAAGCAGCTCATATCACCTTAATTGGTATTTGGGTCTTATCCGTAATAGTCATCACAACATTAAGTGTGAAAAAGCAACTAGATGTGAGTTATGATGCTGAAGTTATAGAAGTTATTAATTTAGACATCTCATCTGGTGATACCTTGCAAATAAGAATGAATCCTAATCTTATGTTTTCTGAAAATTTAAATCAAAGTAAAAAATCTAAGATTGTTAAAGACGAATTTGATAATGAACGCTTATATAATTCAAATATTCACGTGAATTTTAAATCGACCTCCGATGATGAATTAAAACTAAGGTTGACCAAAAAAAGTTATGCTTCAAGCAAAGCTAGAGCAAGAGAAAGAGCCTCTTTAATCGATTATAAATACAACCTAGAGAATAATGTTCTGAAACTTGATAGTTATTTGCTTTCCAATCCTGAACCAACGGAGCGAAGCGCAAAAGTAGAAGTAACTATCTATATTCCAGAAAATCATGTCATCTACCTGGATGAAAATTTAAATAATTTTAATAACCGTAGAAACCTCAATCAATCCAATTACAATCAGTATTTAAACTATAAAAATGATGATTGGGAATGTCTAGATTGTAGGACTACACCAGATACTCTTTCGACTCAAAATTAAATCACTATGAAAACTATTTACATTTTATTTTTGGCAGTTTCCTGCTTATGTATGGCAAGCTGTAAATTCAACATTAATTATCCAGACGAAATTGAAGGCGAAGGGGATGTGATCTCAGAACGCTTCGATCTCGAAAGCTTTAATAATCTTGAATTAGAACGTGGTTGGGAAGTTACCATCATCCCTTCTTCAACTAATTATATGCTAGTTGAAGCTAATGAAAATCTCTTTGAGGCTCTTGAGTTTGAGACCGTTTCTGGAACACTTAAGATAGGAGCTTCCGAGTCTATTGGAAAAGCAGATGCTAAACTCATCACACTTTATTTTTCTGAAAATTTAGAACGTTTGGAAGTCTCCAGTGGAGTTAAGTTGACATCTATAGAGGACTTAAGATTTAAGAATTTAATAATGGAATTATCCAGCGGATGCAATGTCGAATTATCTCTAGAACTAGAGAGTCTAAACTTGCAAACATCAAGTGGGTCTAAGGCATCCCTCGACTTAAACTTAAAGGACTTATCGGTACAAAGCTCTAGTGGTTCTTTGGCTTCCATAGATGCTAATTCCATTACTACAACAGCAGATGCTTCTTCTGGTTCTTCAATAACCTTAAGAGGAGAGACTAACCAATTTGATGTAAATTCTTCCAGTGGATCTAGTATAAATTCCAAAAATTTTGAAGCGAATAGCATTGTAGCTAAGGCAAGTTCAGGTTCTAGCATTTCTATTTATCCTCTAGAACGATTGAAGGCGAATAGCAGCAGTGGAGGGTCTATTTCTTATTATAACACACCTTCTGAAAATCTTATCGTTAACGAATCTAATTCAGGGGGAAGTATAAAATTAAAACGATAAATACTCACGAAAACACTGTATAATATGGTAACCTTTTTAAAACTTATTATAATTTTTGTCCTTAATTATCTAGATTATATTTAATCCTTTTCATAGTTTTCATTAAATGCTGAAGGTAGCAATTGAGGGATAAATTTAATAATGATCGGTAATAAAACTCCACCACCTGGAAGAGCGAAAATTGCTAAAGACGGGATGCTTTTGAAGATATCATAAAGCTGAGTTTTAACTTTTGCTTTTTCTTCAGAACTGAGATCCCTTTTTGTAGACTGTGAGATTAAATAAACCAGCTCTTTACTTTGCATGATTTCTTTGGATAATCGATTCTTGTTGCGAGAAAGTAACAATTTGACCGCCTTTTGATTGTTCTTGTAGAAATGATTTAAGGGATTACTGAAATGGAAATAAGCAATATTTTTTTTGTGGATGAATACAAATTCAAAGAGAAACTCTACCGCAGTCTCTATATGATGATCTTTTAAATTTAATTGAGGCCCAAGTTTAGATAAAAAACTCAATTCATCAACTTCAACTTTTTCATCGCTATAAATAGCCATACAAGTTAGGTCAAGTAAATATAAATTGCCAGTATGATCTAATGTTAGATTGTAGCGGATGTCTTCAATCTGCTTTGTGTCTTTTTCAGTTTGGAAATTATACCTTAAGGAACTTTGCAATAATTTCAGGATTAGAATATCGTAAGAGGTCTGATAGGCTTTTTGACCTAAAGCATGGTAAACCGTTGACATAATAAGATACTCTAGAGATTTTGCATACTCACTTGGGGGTGAAGAACTAATTAAGGTTTTGTTATAGGTTAGCACATCAGTAAATAGCAAAGCGTTGGTTATAATATGACTGAAATTTTTCTGAATTAACCCCTCGTTGGTTTGAACTCTTTTGTGGATAAGTTGTTCCAATTTTTGTTCAGGTTTAGACTTTAACTTGAAAATAGATTTCAAATAATTTCTTTCCGAATAGATGGATTCATAAAACCCCGTTATTCTTGTGATAATTTCAATTGAGGGTTGATCATCAAAAGCCTTATGGTCAATGTATACCAGCGCCACAAAAAGATTAATTTTAGCAAGTTCTTGCTGAGTATACTTGAGCTTACTATTTAAAGGGATTAAAGCAGCCTGGCTAGACCCATAAATAAATCCAGAACTTCTTAGAGTTTCATAAAAACGTTCTGGTTTGAGCGAAAGTAAATCGCTCTCCACAATGCTATGTAAGCATTTAGTAAGCCAACCTGATGCAGAAGGATTCATATAACAAAGGAACTATAAATTGGTATTTAATCGTAAACTTTAAGTGAAAAAGAGTCCAATTGGACTCTTTTAGATGAATTAATACTTTGTGGTGTTGGTTTAATTGGAATAAATCTTATTATAAAGATCGATGTATCTTTCTTTTATAACTCTTCTTTTCAATTTCATAGTAGGAGTAAGTTGTTCTTCTTCGATGCTCCAAACGTCTGGCGTAAGTTCAAATCTTTTGATCTTCTCCCAGTTTCCAAATTTCTGATTGTAAAAGTCAATTTCTTCCTGAACTCTGTCAATTAATTCTTGGTGTGTTACCATTTCAGACAATGTACTGCCAAGATGAAGGTTTTTACGTTCTCCCCATTCTTTTACAAATTCTTCATTCAATTGTATAAGAGCGGCAGGCATTTTTTGACCTTCTCCAACGACCATAACTTGTTCAATAAATCGAGATTGTTTCATCACATTTTCGATAACCTGTGGCGCAATATATTTACCTCCAGAGGTCTTGAACATTTCCTTCTTACGATCGGTGATTTTCAAGAATCCTTCTTTGTCTATTTCTCCGATATCTCCAGTATGAAAAAAGCCATTGTTTAAGACTTCGTCTGTTTTCTCTTTGTCTTTATAATAGCCCATCATGACTTGAGGACCTTTAACTAGAATTTCACCATCTTTTGCAATTTTAACTTCAGTTTCCGGTAAGGGATGACCTACTGTACCAATTTTGAAACCCCCATCTCTCATATCGTTGACAGCGACAACGGGTGAAGTTTCAGTTAATCCATAGCCCTCCATTACAGCCATTCCAGCGGCATTGAAGACTCGGGCTAGTCGAGGTTGTAGGGCTGCACTCCCAGAAGCAATAACTCTTAGGTTTCCACCTAAGGCTTCTTGCCATTTAACAAAAATTAATTTTCTTGCTAGTTTAAGGCGCGTTTCGTACCACCAGCCATTTGCACCATAAGGCTCATATTGTAAGCCTAGTTCAACGGCCCAGAAAAAAAGCATTTTCTTTATTCCCGTAAGGTCGGTTCCTTTAGCGATAATCTTATCGTAAACTTTCTCCAAAAGTCTTGGTACAGAAGACATTACCTCTGGTTTAACTTCTTTTAAATTGTCACTTATAGTTTCAATAGATTCAGCAAAGTAAACACTCACCCCACTAAATTGATACATATACTGAAGCATTCTCTCGTAAATATGGCAAACTGGTAGAAAACTTAATGCTTTTGCATTTCCTTGGTCCAAGGGCAGGCGGGTTGAACTATTAATGGCATTGCTAGCAATATTTTTGTGAGAAAGCATTACGCCTTTTGGCCGACCTGTGGTTCCCGATGTATATATTAAGGTGGCTAAATCGTTTTCGGTCACTTTGTCCATAAGAGATTGAACCTCAGATTGATTGCTCTCATCTGTTCCAAGCTCCAAAACTTCAGACCAATTTTTAGCGCCTTCAACGTCATCAAAAGTATAAACTTCTTTTAAAGAGTCTACTTGTCCTTTTATGGCCATGACTTTATCATACACCTCTTTATCGGAGACAAAGCAAAATTTAGACTCACTATGGTTTAAAACATAAGCATAGTCTTCTTCAGAAATAGTAGGATATATCGGTACATCTTGCGCGCCAAGTTGCATAATTCCAATATCCATGATATTCCACTCTGTTCTATTGTTGGTAGAAATAAGAGCTATTTTATCGTTGGGTTGCACACCAAGTCTTAGTAAACCTCGGCTTATTTTATTGAGTTGTGCAACATATTCTTTTGAAGAGGTAGATTTCCATTGGCCATTGTATTTTGTAACAAGAGCATCTTCTATATTAAATTTTTCTAATTGATAGTATGGAAAATCAAATAAACGTTTAAGTGATGACATAGTTTTATGTTTTATAACAATGCAAAATATAAATTTTTTGAATCAAATTCTATAAAATTATCTTTTTAAACCAACTAAAATTTAGAATTCTCTAATAAAAGATCTAATGAATTGATAATGAGTGAGTTTTAAATTTTCGTTTAAATCATTCTTACATTAGAAGCCTAGAGCTTTATCATCTCCCCTATAATCGGCGCCACCTTCCAAACGACCATCTGGAAGCCTTAAGATAGCATCTACTTTCCCCAGAATCTTCGACTGCTGTTGAATTGGTGTGTAGCCTTTTAGCCTTAAAGAGTCCAATAAACTCGACTCAAAGCCTTTGGTTTCAAAAACGATCTCGTCTGGTAACCATTGGTGATGAAACCTTGGCGCATTGACCGCCTCTTGCATAGTCATGTCAAATTCATGAACATTTAAGATGGTTTGCAGCACCGAGGTAATAATGGTGGATCCTCCAGGAGTCCCTACACTCATCCAAAATTCATCGTTTTTCTCAACGATAGTAGGGGTCATAGAACTCAACATTCGTTTGCCAGGTTCAATAGAGTTGGCTTCCGCACCAATTAATCCAAACATGTTTGGGACTCCTGGTTTTGCACTAAAATCGTCCATTTCGTTATTAAGGAAAAAGCCTAGGTCATCGCTAAATAGTTTGGAACCATAAGCCCCATTAAGAGTAGTTGTTGCAGAAATAGAATTTCCAAATTGATCTACTATAGAATAATGCGTAGTTTCTTCACTTTCATAGCCGATAATTTTGCCGTGCTCAATCTCTTTTGAAGGCGTGGCAGACTCAAAACTGAATGTCGACATTCTCCCTTGGAGATAGTCATCACTCAATAAGCTATCTACAGGAATATCTACAAAATCTGGATCTCCAAGATAAAAACTTCTATCGGCATAAGCTCTTCGCTCCGCTTCTGTAAGGATTTGAATATACGTTGTAGAATTATGTCCTAAAGCTCCTAAATCATAATCTTCTATCATCTTCAGAATTTGTCCCAGAACAATACCTCCACTAGAAGGAGGTGACATTGAAATAAGGGTTAAATCTTTATACTCCACTTCAATGGGTTTTCGCCAAACCGCTTCATAGGTTTTTAGATCCTCTAAGCTTAAAATGCCTCCATAGTGGGCTATAAATTCAACTAACTTTTGTCCAGTTTGACCTCTGTAAAATTCAGCTTTTCCATTTTTTAATATTCTTTCTAGGGTCTTAGCTAAAGCTAAATTCTTGAGAGTATCTCCTTGTTTGAAGTTTTTTGAAAAGAGTATAGAATCTTTGTTGATATCGAGAAAATCTTTTTGAAAGTGATTAAGCATTTCCGATTGATTTTCGGTCACTGCAAAGCCTTTTTTAGCCAATTCTATACTCGGTTTCAATAAAGCTGACATTGGTAAACTCCCAAATTTCTTATGAACTTCAAACATCCCAGCAATAGTTCCAGGCACCCCAATAGCTAAACTTCCTCTTCTGCTTAATGCTGGATTGGGATGACCATACTTATCTAAAAACATAGTTTTGGTGGAGGCTAAAGGCGCTTTCTCTCGATAATCTAAAGCTCCAGTTTCTCCATTAGCTTTTCTGTAAACCATAAAGCCACCACCTCCAAGATTTCCGGCAAACGGATAGCAAACGGCAAGAGCCATTTCTGTAGCTACCATAGCATCGAAGGCATTTCCTCCATCTTTTAGAACTTTAAGACCAATTTTGGAGGCTTCCTCTCGAGCAGAAACCACCATTGCAGAATCTGCCTGGTTTGTTGGCTTCTCAAGCTTAGGTCCCTGAGTAGTTGAAGTTTGGCAAGCTATGGAAAGGTTTAAAACATATAAGCAGCTTAAGGAGCTAAATGATTTTGCTAGGGATGTATTCATTATTTTTTAATTGCCAATATAATCTTTTACAATAAGTAAAGGAATTTGAAGATCTCTATTGAATAAATCTTCCGTAACGGTACCTAAGGTGAGCTTAGAAAAAGTATTGGAGCCTTTGTCGGCGACCATCAACAAATCAACATCATTTTTATAAGCT
>Ga0136559_1000018_pt1 | contig 65056 bp, 62 predicted proteins | sample AntRauMeHopE1496_FD_104633 | JGI IMG/M metagenome (GOLD analysis project Ga0136559, IMG submission 104633) | Saline lake microbial communities from Rauer Islands, Antarctica - Metagenome Hop E1 #496 | ecosystem: Environmental > Aquatic > Non-marine Saline and Alkaline > Saline | place... | reverse complement strand
TCATTCCGTGCAAGGCGGTAGCCGCGATGCGGAATCTTTATAGGTGATGTTCTGAATGTTGAAAAGATCTATCTCAACCTGGCTTCGATACACCCCGCTACAAAAAAGCGGGTCACTCAGCCACCAATTCACAATTGTCATTCCGACAGAGAAGTTTTTTGCTTCGACGAGGAATCTCTTTGTCACTCTAGGTAATGGTAAGTTTTTTGAGGTTTAGACCTATGATCTCTTTATAATCTAAACCGGTGGTTCTAGTAAATTTGAAAGTGAATTAGCCTTCGTCCTTAACATAGTTTGTCTTCCTCAACTCATACTTTATTTCTTAAGAATAAGATGTGAATATTTTGAGGAACCTTTTACATCGAGATGAAAATCGATGAAATCACTCAAATATTGAGTAAAATCTATATAAATTAGTCATTTTAAAGTATCAATTTATTGAAAAATCGTAACATTACTTATTAGTTATCGTCTTTTGATCAATCCTCTTAAAAATTAAACCATTATGAAAATTATTTTTATTCTACTTTTTTGCCTAAGCATTTCATTTGGCAATGCTCAAACGTTTACTGGTCAAGCGACTTATCAATCCAAGACTGTTTTCGATATGAAACTAGGCGGGGATCAGATAAACGATCAAATGAGAGCTCAAATTTCTGAAATGATGAAAAAGCAATTTGAAAAAACCTACACTTTAGACTTCAACTCAGAAGAGTCTTTATACCAGGAAGAACAAAATTTAGCTGCACCAACAGGTCGGTCTGGCATGATGAGCGGTATGATGGGAAACTTTCAATCTGGGAGTCAGTATAAACACATCAAAGACAGTTTGTATTTAGAATCAAAAGAGTTTTTTGGTAAGTCCTTTCTTATTCAAGATTCTTTGCCAGTTTTAAAATGGGAATTGGTAAACGAATCAAAGCAAATAGGTCAGTATGTTGTTTTCAAAGCTGTTGCAGTCAAAGAACTCGACAAAACTGCTTTTACAGAATTGAGGAAAAAGGAAAAAGAGGAGGACGAAGAAAATACTTTACTAGAAAATGATAGCATAGTATCCCCACTAGATCAATTTGAAATCCCGAAATCTATTGAAATCGTAGCTTGGTATACTCCACAGGTGCCTGTAAGTCATGGACCAAGTGAGTTTTGGGGGCTGCCAGGACTTATTATGGAAGTGCAATCTGGTAAAACAACGATCTTGTGTTCTAAGCTTATTTTGAATCCAAAAGAAAAAGTTGACATAGAAGCACCTTCTAAGGGTAAGCAGGTTACCCAAAAAGAATTTCAAGATATGGTATTGGAAAAAACTCAAGAAATGCAGGATATGTATGGTGGTGGCAAAAGAGGAGGAAACTCTATTGAAATTCGAATGAACTAATTTGAATTTCACTTTTTTATGAAAAACTTACTTATTTTACTGTGTTTATGTGTTGGTATAAACTCAGGATTTTCTCAAACGACAAAACTAATTGGAAAAGTAACCGACTCTATTGGGAACCCACTGTCAATGGCTAGTGTGATAGCCAAAGAAAAGGAAACTTTAGAAATTGACTCTTATAGTATTACTAATGAAGAGGGTCTTTTTCAGCTAAATTTACCGAAAGGTAAAACCTTTATTCTTGAAATTAATTTTTTAGGTTTTCAGCCTTTATCTGCCGAAACTTATATGCCAGAAGACCTCAATGTCATTGAAAGTATTTATGTACTTCAAGAGCTGGCAGATGAACTTGATGATGTAGAGTTGGTTTATGAAATGCCGGTTACTATAAGAGGTGATACTATTTCTTACGACGCCGATTCCTTTGCTAGAGGCAACGAACGAAAGCTTGGCGATATTATTGAAAATCTTCCAGGGATGAAACTCGATGATGACGGGAGTATTGAAGTAGAAGGAAAAAAGGTCCAAAAAGTAATGGTTAATGGAAAAGACTTTTTTGATGGCGATTCCAAACTAGCTACCAAAAATATTCCAGCTGATGCAGTGAGCAAGGTTGAAGTTTTGCGAAACTATAACGAAGTTGACCAGATGCGAGGTTTGGGTAATGATCAAGAAAATGTGGCTATCAATATAAAATTGAAAGAAGGAAAAGAGAATTTTTGGTTTGGAGAACTCAATGCAGGCATAGGATATGGTGAAGAAACGCGCTACCTAGCTAATCCTAAGCTATTTTATTACAGTCCTGATTATAGTATAAATATCATCACCAATTTTAATAATACTGGCGACACTCCTTTTACTTTTCGGGATTACTTTAATTTCACAGGGGGCTTTAGAAACTTCAACAGTGGGGGCGGAACGCGTTTTAACATCAACGATTCTGGACTTGGATTTTTATTGACTCAAAATGACAGAGCCCAAAATATAGAAAATGAATTTGTGGCTGGCAATTTTACTTATAAAGCTTCAGAAAAGCTTGACATTAGTGGCTTTGCATTGCTTTCTGGTAATAAAACAGATTTCCAAACCAATAATATTCGGCAATTTATTTCTAGTGGTGAAAATGAGGTAACTGAAACTGAAAATACCCAAAAGAATCAATTAGCAATGTTGAAACTTAGCAGCGTATACAAACCTAATGCTAATTTTCAATTGGATTATGATGTGTTAGGTAAGCTTTCCGATCAATCTGAAGTTGCTAATCAATTTTCCCAATTTGGAACTATAGACAATCGCATCTTGGAAGATAAAGCCAATAAACCTTTCTCTATTAATCAGAATGTAAATGCTTATTATACACTTTCAGAGAAGGATATTTTTTCAGGACAGGCCCAGCATTTGGCTCAAGAAGAAGATCCATTTTACAATGCAATTTTAGATTTCTTGCCTTTTGCAGGAATTTTACAAGCCAACACCGGTCAGTCGAACTTTGATATTAACCAAGAAAAGATAATTAAAACCCAAAAGCTAGATGCTAAAGTGGATTATTATCGGGTGCTCAATAAAAAAAGCAACATTAGTTTCAATGTTGGAACCACCTTAAGTTATCAAAACTTTGATAGTTCCATTTTTCAAAGGTTAGATTCTGGTGCGACTCTAAACTTTGACCAAAGTGCTGAGGTAGATGGTGAACGTTTTCCTTTACAGAATGATGTGACTTACAATTTTAGAGATTTATTTCTTGGGACGAGGTATAAGTTAATTACGGGAAAATTTACCTTGACGCCTGGACTTACATTGCACAACTACGATTTGAGTACGGATCAATTGGGCTTAGAGACTTCATTAAATACGTGGAAATTACTTCCAGATTTGAATTTGAATTTTCAGTTGAAACGAACCGAAACAATTAGCTTTGATTATGCAATGACTGCAGAATTTACAGATGTTAACCAGTATGCAGAAGCTTTCGTATTTAATAATTACAACAGGCTATTTAGAGGTAACCGAGAACTTGAAAATGCTTTAGCCAATTCTTTTAATTTATCCTATTTTAATTTTAATATGTTCAACTATACGAACATCACAGGTAGATTGAGTTATACCAATAGAATCAACGGTATCAAAGACGATACTGAACTGGTAGCTATTAATCAAGTCGCTTCACCATTTAACATCAGTAGCAATTTTGCAGATGAAACCTTTTCAGGATCTGGGTCTTACAGCAAGCGCTTTAGAAAATTTCAAGTAGAAACTAGTGCCAGATTGGGGATAAACACTTTCAATAACCAAATTAATGGAGAAGTTTTAGAATCTGAAAGCTTTACTCAGAATTATAAAGCTAGTTTGAGAAGTAACTTTAAAACTTGGCCAAATTTAGAAATTGGTTATGATTTCACTAGTAACCGCTATGATAATGGTAGTTTTATCTCTACTTTCTTTACAGACCAACCCTTTATAAATTTTGAAGCCAATTTTTTAAAAGAGTTTACCTTTACAGCAGACTACAATTATTTTAATTACAGAAGTAAAGACGATAGAGTTTCTAATGAATATGCTTTTTTATCGGCGGACTTATTTTACCAGAAAAAAGATTCTAAGTGGGAATTTATTTTGCAAGGGATGAATCTTTTGGATGTTCAGTCTATCAATCAAGATAGTTTCAATGAGTCTTTCAATACCACTTCAGAGTATTTCGTATTGCCTCGCATGCTTATTCTGAAAGTGAGGTATGAATTGTAAATCTAGTTATGATTATGTAGATCGACTAATACCTATCCCAACTAAAAAATCCTGTTCCACTACTTTGGAACAGGATTTTTTATACTAGAAAGTTATGTCGTTGTAGTTAATCTTTCTTCGGAATTTGTTTTAGAACTTCCTGAGTCAGTTTCCAAAATTTCTGAGTGCTGGAAATGCTTGCACGTTCGTCTGGAGAATGAGCACCACGGATGGTTGGGCCAAAGGAAATCATATCCATCTTAGGATAGTGGCTTCCCAAAATACCGCATTCCAAACCAGCGTGACAAGCCGCTACATGTGCTTTTTCCTGATTCAAGTCCTGGTAAATGCGATCAACAATTTTGAGGATGTCCGAGTCGGGATTGGGAGTCCAGCTTGGATAATCCCCAGAAAGTTCGACCTGAAATCCTGCAAGGTCAAAGGCAGAAGAGAGTGAATTAACTAAGTCGTCTTTGGAAGAATCGACAGAAGAGCGCGTTAAGCACAAGACTTCTATCTTACCATCGGCAACGGAAATTCTAGCGATATTGTTGGAGGTTTCTACCAGACCCTTTATGTCTGGACTCATTCTATACACTCCATTGTGGGCGGCATAGATTGATTTTAAAAAAGCATCTTGCACATCGCTACTCATAATTTTTTTAGGAAGTTCAGTTTCCTCTAAGTGAAACGCCATCTGAGGCTCTAGGCTTTTATATTCTTCTTGGATCGTTTTAAATAAACTCTCCAAGGTGTTTACGAATTCTTTTTGATGTCTCTTATTTATGATGAGTGTCGAATGACTCTCCCTAGGAATGGCATTACGAAGACCACCGCCTTCTATACTTGCCACACGAGAGCTAACAGTAATGTAAGCCGTATAAAGAATACGATTCATCAGGACATTTGCGTTAGCAAGTCCTTTGATGATATCCATACCCGAATGCCCACCTTGCAGACCGTTAATGGTGATAGAGTAAGCAATAGCGTCTTCTGGGATAGACTCTTCGATATAAAATCGCGTGGCAGTAAGGTCTACGCCTCCAGCACATCCAATCCCGATTTCATCATCTTCTTCGGTGTCTAGATTGAGCAGAATGTCACCTTTAAGAATAGAACCATCAAGTTCTTTAGCGCCAGTCATGCCAGTTTCTTCATCTATAGTAAATAATGCTTCTAGCGCAGGATGTGGAAGATCTTGACTTTCCAAAATAGCCATTATGGTTGCTACTCCTAGGCCGTTATCTGCACCTAGTGTGGTTCCATCAGCTTTTACCCAATCACCATCTACATGCATACGGATACCTTCGGTAGAAAAATCAAAGTCAGTTGCATTATTTTTTTGATGTACCATATCCAAATGCGACTGCAAAACTGTCGTTTTACGATCTTCCATTCCTTTGGTTGCAGGTTTATTGATGATCACATTACCAATCTTGTCGGTTTGGGTATCGAGTCCGAGTTGTTTACCAAAATCGAGTATAAATTGAACCACTTGCTCTTCTTTATTAGAGGCTCTAGGAACCGCATTTAGTGCTGAAAAATGTTTCCAAATGGCTTTGGGCTCCAAGTCTTTTATAGATGTACTCATACTTAAATTTTAATTTGTGGCAAAGTTAAGACCCTTGGTTCAATACGGATGGTAAGGAAGTGATAAATTTGCATCAAGGATTTAGACCTTTACAAGTATAATTTCATAAGAATACTCGACTTATCTGCTTAAATCTAGATTGTTTTACTCTTTTTGCTTGTTTTCTGTAATAATTTTAAGTCTACACTTGCTTTCAAATCTCGGCTTGCTGTAGCCATTGAGATATCTCTAAACACAGTGTTGTAACCTTTTTATGTGATCGTTTTTTTATTTGAGTTTATAAAATGCTCAAGCCTATCTTTAGAAGTAAAGGGTTTTGATTTTTGTCCACCAATAGATTTATAGAAAGATCAATTACGCGAACCATGTAGTCAATAAACGGAGTAGAATTTCCTGCTTAATCATTTTGGGTAGCTCAGAATACTATTCTTTTTGGTTTTTACTAATAAGGGTTTCTAAGGGTGAATATTCAAAAACAGGATATTTCTCCATTAAAACCCTTTTGTCTCAACGTTGGTTGCGGATTAATTAAGCCTTAACTGTTAGTTGTATTTTATCTTCTGCTTTTTTGTCTATTAATCTCACCACCAAGAACCAAGGCTGCTGAAATAATTAGCAAATTTTTAATGATGTATTGCCCTTCCAAGGTAGGAAGCAAAATATTGTTTGATTGAAAAGTTACTACAGGAAGAAAAACTAAAGGCATAAAGGTTCCTACCATCTGGGTTAGTAAAAGTATAATTGCCAATCTTGTTGTTTTTTTAAAGAGAAAGCAAATCCCAATAACCACTTCCCACCAGCCAATAATTATTAACCAAATTTCTGGGGAGCCGAATGGAAGCCATACTACAGTTGCCTTTAACAAATCCTCTGCTGGTGAAAGATGCAATGGTTTTAAAATTCCAAACCAAATAAATATGATACCAAATGATAGGCGAATTGCAATGCTGCTTGAGCTTTTCATGATCTTTATAGCTCCCTCATCTAATTTGTAAATGACTTCTCCACTAAATTTTTTGATAATTCCTTTCATGATTAATTTTAGAATTTTGAGTTCAGGAATTTTTGTTTTAAGCTAACGTTAAGCATATGAAATTTAACATGCAAATAGACGCTAACTTTTTGGATAATAAATGAGCCAAATTTTTAATTTTTAATTTTTTAACTTTTTATTTTTAAAAGTTAAATTAAAAATTTTAGTAACAAGAAATAAGTGCGGACCTTTTAATTTAGTAGTTTTTAACTATGTTTTATACCACGGTACTTCTTAAGTTTGATTTCTAATAAAATACTTAGTATTAGATATAAACTAGAAAGAACAAATGAGAGAATTAAGATTACAATATCCGATGAAGTTTCAAACTTCGACAATCCCGAAGCCTTGGGAATAATCCTCTTCTCTCTCTCTCTCTCTCTCTCTCTCTCTCTCTTCTACAATGATATTTCACTGCCCATATCTATAGGGGCTATGAGGCTTTCAGACCTTGGTTTTAAGCATGTGCTGAGCTTGTCGTAGTATTGTTGTGATACCAGTAGATTGTCCTTTCAAAAATGTCGTAATTTATTATTTATGTGCAGTTTTAATGCTTGTTTTACCTGTCTGTGGTTAGGACAAGGCTTGCAGGGATCTTTATGAAAGAATAGTATCCAAAGGAAAGAGTAAAAATTAGCATTAATTGCGGTTTGTAATAAGCTGTTGAAACAAGCCTTTGCAATCGCTAAATCCGGTAGACCTTATGATGAAATGTACGTTTCCATTTTGCCTAGATAGGTAAATCGAAAACACAACAAAAAAATTCAAAGAATCACAAATGTGAATCTCTAAGTCTAGAATAATAGTGTCTCAAATTAAAGTAGAAAAGAGTTGTTTTTTACTTTAGTTCTTTATTAGCCACTGGCTTTCATCCGCTAATAATCTAATTCAATTCCATATTCACTTGCTTTTGAAGACAACAATGTTAATTTATCGTTATACTTATCTTGCATTCCAAGTTCAGAAATCCCATTTATTGCGTTGTCAAACATTTTTTCTAACGCGATATAATAATTCTCGTCCCAATATCCAAAATCTTCGATAATTTCTAAACAACAACTTACGTAATGCAATTCCAATTCCACGTTTAATTCCGTGATTTTCATTTTTCGAACTGTGCGAATTATTTTTCGTGCTTCGGTTTCGCGCAAGTCCATGTTTTTGCCATTAGGGTAAATATATTTTTGAATCTGTTTTTTATACTTTTCGGCAAGTTCTTTAGTTTCTCCAGTTGCGAAAATATCCAAGTAGTTTTTGGCTTCGGGTACTTTTTTATATAATTCTGAAATCAGTTTAATAATTTCAGCCTTTTCCATTTTGGTCAGTTCTCTTTTTAATCCATTTAGAGCCATTTTTAAGTTCTATTTTCAGTTTGTGCTTGCTTGTGGCAATAACGTGATGTGTATGGTTTCTTGCGTGGTTAAGTTACTAAATTAGTAAACAAATACGGACTATAGAAAATACCGGTGGAATTTTCCAGATTAGTACAGACCCAAAAATTATTTTTATATATCTTAAGTTTGATTTCTAATAAAATACTTAGTATTAGATATAATCTAGAAAGAACAAATGAGAGAATTAAGATTACAATATCCGGTGAAGTTTCAAACTTCGACAATCCCGAAGCCTTGGGAATAATCCTCTCTCTCTCTCTCTTCTACAATGATATTTCACTGCCCATATCTATAGGGGCTATGAAACTTTCAGACCTTGATTTTAAGCATGTGCTGAGCTTGTCGTAGTGTTGTTGTGATACCAGTAGATTGTCCTTTCAAAAATGTCGTAATTTATTATTTATGTGCAGTTTTAATGCTTGTTTTAACTGTCTGTGGTTAGGACAAGGCTTGCAGGGATCTTTATGAAAGAATAGTAGCCAAAGGAAAGAGTAAAAACTAGCATTAATTGTGGTTTGTAATAAGCTGTTGAAACAAGCCTTTGCAATCGCTAAATCAAGTTTGATCTCCGACGCCACCTATCGAAGTGCTTTTGTGAGAAATTAATGAGTTTTTACTTGTTTTTTACCACAGTACTTTGTTTTATGCCTTGTTTTTAAGCCTTTTCAATCTTGTTTGATATGCTTGTGTATAGTTTAGCATTGTTTTTTCATTTAGGAATGATGCGTTAATCAGATTTTCTACTTCTTCGGATTTTGAAAGTAGATTATTAAAAATATTATCTTTTTGCCTCTTATTAATTCCGGCTTTATCAGCCATTAAATTTAGTTGAATCCATACATTTCCTTCTGCTATGTTTTTTGGTACTAGTCCCTCATCTAATGCAAAAACTGAATCTTCTATATGTATACCCGTATTAAGTAAATCGTAGGCAGGACTCAATCGATAATCTCCTAAAGGTGTTTCTAATAGGGAGAAATTTTTAAAATGAGCATCACCATTTGAAAACAAATAATTAAAGACAGTTAATGCAAACAATTTAGGAGCCTCTAGCTTGTAAGCAGGTAAATAGTCTTTCATCAATTGGAACATTTCTAAATAGTTACCTGAATATTTATAATTCTCTCCATGCGTTTGAGGAGTACGACCTGCTAACGAAGCAAAGTCTTCTTTAGCTAATTTGGAGCCATCGTCTTTAACATCAAATCTTTTTGTTATATATGCAGGTTTACCATTTTTAAAAAAAATCAATGCGTTTTCAGCAGTTTCAATCTTGAAGACTTGTCTCGCTATCTGCATTGTAAGATGCTCATTAGCTGGCATCTGATTAAGATTTTTGCCAACATTTGGAATAGGTTTAAGAATATATCCACCTCGTTCACCTTCTTCAATAAGCCGAAGTTTATTTTTTTCAAGTAATACTGAAAACTTTTCCTGTACACCTGATATTGAGATTCGTTTTCTATTTTCAATAAAAAGATCTTCAGTTGTTCCATTACTTTCAGGTGACTCATAGGGAAGAATATGATTTACTTTACGACCATCAAACATTCTTCTTAAACATGTTCTACTATATGTTTTATAACCCTTAGTTAAAGTTCCAGGACAATATTCTATAATTCGTAAACTCATACTTAATTTATTTTCTTTATTGTAACTGCACCAATCGTATCATAACGAGCTGTAATAAGGAGTAAACTAAAATAATCGTTATTGTCAATTCGCATATGCTTGCAAACAACTTGTTTATTGGTTCCTTCGGGAAGCATGTTGTAGAAAAAGGGAAATAAATAATCCGATTCATACTTAGTGTTACTTTTTGGTAATGTCAAACTTATTGAAGGTTTGCTAGTGTCTGCCATCCATATATCGTCATACTCATATACAAAATGACCACTATCCAGTTGAGTTAATAAGCCAGCTTTTTCGCCTTTAAAGTGTATTTCAGCTTGTCTCATTATTTAATTTTTTGAAGATTCTTAACTTGAAGAATCACTTCCATACCTAATACATCTGCAATTTTAGTCAATGTTTCTAAAGTAGGATTTGCTTGTCCTCTTTCAATTTTATAAAGAGTGTTAACACTTATATCAGCAAGTTCAGCGACTTGTGGCTGAGTAACTCGAAGTGTTTTTCTTCGCTCTTTTATACTTTTCCCCACCATTTTTATTATTCTATAATGTGATTTTAATGTAAATATATTGAAAATAAACATATAACACGGCTAAAATCATATTTCAGTGTGATATTTAGCGGTATTTATTTTTAATATAATATTTAGAGCATGACACACAAATTTGAACAACACAACAAGTTGTGTTATCTTTATTTTATTAACATTATAAATTTAGTGATTTTTTTATTTGTTATAAAGCCAAATCAAATTTGACCCTATCCGAATTAAGTTCTGTTTGATTCTGGTTATAGTTGTCATTAACTCTTCCCCATACTGTTTGAATTTATCTTTGTTTTTTTCAATAGCATAAGATTCAATTTTATCGACCTTAATTCTTTGATTTATTTTATTCCAGTTTTTTCTGAAATTGAAGTGATAAATTTTAAAATTGAAAGGGGTGTTTGGTAAAGCAGATTCATTGGATACTATCAAACGATAGGTTATTTCTTACGTCCAAATCAAAATAAAACATTACTGAATACTTTCAAGCCGTTGAGTAAGTTATAGTTGAATTTAACTTTTAAAGTTAACGGCCTTCTTAGATCCTCGCATGATGCCAACGTTAAGTTAGAAGCTAGTGATATCTCATAACTTTGAAGCTCACTTGTACCAAAATCAAAAGAAAATGCTTAGCTTTTTTTTATCATTGTGCTACTAGCCTGGGCGGTTGGCATCACCACCAAATCGGCGATGTTGACGTGATAAGGACGAGTTACCGTAAAGCAAATGATATCTGCAATATCCTCGGGTTGCAAGGCTTTAAAACGCTTGTAAACTTGGTCGGCACGCTCATCGTCTCCTTTGAATCTGACTTTGCTAAACTCGGTTTCTACCAAGCCTGGATTGATGGCACCTACTCGAATACCATGTTCGCACAAGTCCATACGCATCCCTTGGTTGATGGCGTCCACTGCATGTTTGCTAGCGCAATACACATTGCCTTTGGGATAGACTTCCTTGCCTGCGGTTGAGCCAATATTGATGATGTGGCCATTTTTGTTCTTGATCATAGTTTGGATGATAGGCTGAGACACATAAAGTAGCCCTTTGACGTTGATATCTATCATGGCATCCCAGTCTGCAGTATCTCCATCTTGGATAAAGTCTAAACCATGCGCATTACCTGCATTATTGATAAGGATGCTGATATCTTGAAAGTCTTGAGGTAAGCTTTCTATCGCTTGCTGAACGGCAGTCTGTTCTCTGACATCAAAAGAAAGGGTAGTCACTTCGGTATGAGCAGATAACTCTTCTTGTAGGGCTTTGAGGCGATCTTGGCGTCTGCCGCAAAGAATGAGTTTGAATTTTTCTTTAGAAAATCTGTGGGCAGTGGCTAGGCCAATGCCGCTTGTGGCTCCTGTGATAAAAGCTATAGGTGTCATATATTTTTTGGGTTAAAGATAGGAATTCTTTGTAAAGATTTTGGGTGAAACTCGAACAACAGAATGGAATTGCTTTTACATTTGTTATATAAATGGATCTGTATGATTGTGGCTTCACTTTGGATTATTCTGGGCTTTGCCCTCCTCATTTTTGGGGCAGATGCTTTGGTGAAAGGGGCTTCGGCTTTAGCTAAACGCCTTAAAATGTCCGATCTGGCTATTGGTTTGACCATTGTGGCATTTGGAACATCAGCCCCTGAGTTGGTGGTGAGTTCGGCGGCTTCTTTGAATCAACAATCCGACTTGATTTTGGGCAATGTAATAGGGAGTAACAACTTCAACTTGTTTATTATCCTGGGTTTGGTAGCTCTGCTTAAGCCTATTACTGTTCAAAAAGGAATGGTCTGGATCGAGATCCCTATTTCTCTAGGGGTAGTTGCTATTCTTTTTGTTCTCTCCAATGCTCTATTGGGAGCAGAGGTAGCCTCGGTCTCCAGACTAGATGCTATCCTGCTGTTGGTCTTATTTGCTGGCTTTATGTTTTATATTTATAAAGGCTTGGCAAAAGAGTCTTCTGAAGTTATTCCACCTGAAAAGATCTACTCCACTACCAAAATGATAAGCTTTATTGTACTCGGCCTCGGCGGTTTGGTTTTGGGCGGACATTTGGTGGTCACTAGCGCTACCGACATAGCAATTACTTTTGGAGTGAGTGATAAAGTGATTGGGCTCACTATTGTGGCGACGGGGACTTCTTTGCCAGAGCTGGTCACTTCAGTTGTTGCAGCCCTTAAAAACAATGCCGATATCGCCATTGGCAATGTCATAGGCTCTAATATTTTTAATGTTCTGCTTATAGTTCCTATTTCCGCCTTGATTCATCCTATAGCCTATAATTCCTCCTTCAATTTAGATCTATTTGTGTTGCTAGGCGGTAGCCTTTTCTTGTTTATAGCGATGTTTACGGGAAAAGCTAAACGTCTAGATAGGTGGGAAGCTTTGGTGCTTATTATTAGTTTTGTAGGGTATACTCTGTATATGCTTTTTTGATAAGGTGTTTTTACTTAAACCCTTGACTTTTTCTAGGAAAGGTATTCTACTTCAATTTATTATCTTGGCCATAAAAACAACCTATGAAGTTTATTTGGATATCTATTCTTTCTATAACCTTTTGGAGTTGCCAAGACTCACCAAAACAAGAGGGTGGAAGCAAATCTCCTTTTGAGAATAAAGATTTTATTGAATTTAGCATCACCGAGGCCGAAAAGTTAGTGGAACTCCCTTTGGAATGCATCACTCAAGAGTTTCCAAATAAGTTAAGCCAAGTTTTGGGTTCTGAAGATGATTTAGCAAGGCCTAAAGAATTACGCCCTGCTTTTTATGGCTGTTTCGATTGGCATTCTGCGGTGCATAGTCAGTGGTCGCTAGTGAAATTGCTAAAACAGTTCCCCGAACTTAAGCAAGGAGACTCCATCCGGTCTGCCCTTTCTGAACGCCTCACTAAGGAAAACATAGAAAAAGAGATAGAATTCTTTGAAACTGAACACAATCAAAATTTTGAAAGAACCTACGGTTGGGCGTGGTTGTTTACCCTTGCTAAGGAACTGAAGACCTGGGAAGATCCTCAAGCTAAGGTCTGGTTAAACACTATAATGCCATTGGTAGAGGTATTGGAAACTAAAATGATTGACTTTTTGCCTAAGCTTGTTTATCCAATACGAGTAGGGGAGCACCCCAATACTGCTTTTGCCTTGTCCCTCAGTTTAGATTATGCAGAGGCTTTTGAAAAGGCTGAGCTTAAAGCCCTTATCATAAAGCGTTCTAAAGATTTTTACCTAAAGGATAGAGGCTGTCCCTTAACTTGGGAACCTAGTGGCTATGATTTTCTATCGCCTTGTCTTGAGGAAGTTTCTCTCATGAGCAAGATTTTACCAGAACAGGAATTTGAGTCTTGGGCGAGAGCTTTTATGCCAAGTCTATTTTCAAAATACTTTAGTCTTAAGGTCGCTGAGGTGAGTGATAGGAGTGATGGCAAGTTGGTGCATCTGGAGGGTTTAAACTTTAGTCGGGCTTGGAATTTATATGAACTGGCCAATCGGTATGAAGCTTTGTATCATCTTAAAACTATGGGGGATAAACATTTTGTAAAGGCCTATCCTCATCTTTTTGGAGATACTTACGAGGGGTCACATTGGTTAGGGACTTTTGCTTTATATGCTCTAGACAAACGCCCAGAATGATTAAAAGTCTGTCAAAATACTTTGGTCCGGGAACTTTTGTAGCCGCAGCCTTTATAGGTCCCGGGACCATCACCATCTGTTCCATTGCAGGGGTGACGTTTGGGATGGATTTGATTTGGGCACTAGCATTGTCTATACTTGCCACGATCGTTTTACAAAATATGTCAGCTAGGGTAGGATTGGTAACTCAAAAAGATCTGGGAACCGCTATGCGACATGTGGTAAAGCATCCTTTACTAAAAGGAATTCTAATGCTTTTAGTGGTTCTTGCTATTGTTTTTGGAAATGCCGCTTATGAAGCAGGAAACATAAGTGGAGCTGTGATGGGCTTCTCCGTCATCTATGCAGACACCCAAATCCATTTCGGTAATTTTCAAGTAGATTATTTGCCAGTTGTCATTGGAATCATTTGCTTTTTTATTCTGAATTTGAATTCTTATAAAAAAATTGAAAGCGTCTTAATAGTATTGGTCGTGTTGATGAGTCTATCTTTTTTGGCAACTGCAGTCATAACCCAACCAGATTATAAAGCTTTACTAAAAGGATTTGTTTTATTTAAAATGCCTTCAGAATCTTTAACCACTCTTTTGGCGATAGTGGGAACCACCATTGTTCCGTATAATTTGTTTTTACACTCGTCTATTGTTCAGGAAAAATGGAAGGGTCTAAAAGGATTAAAGTCAGCCCGATGGGATTCTGCTATAGCGATAGGTTTAGGAGGTTTAGTTTCCATAGCGGTGGTAGTTGCCGCTTCCAGGTTACCTAAGCAGGAGTTGCTTTCTATTTTGGATATGGCAGAAACACTCGAGCCCTTGTATGGGGTTTATGCTAAGTATCTATTGGGTTTCGGTATGTTTGCGGCAGGGATCACTTCAACATTAACGGCCGCTTTGGCATCAGCCTATGTTTTAAGAGGATGTTTGGGTTGGAATGTGAGTACCTCCCATCCTAAATTTAAATGGACTTGGAGAGGTATTCTTTTTCTAGGCGTTTTCTTTTCCTCTTTGGGAATCAATCCAATTCAACTCATCCAAATAGCCCAAGTGAGCAATGCGATTTTACTACCCTTTATCGCCGTTTTACTTTTGGTTATAGTCTCCAACCAAAAGTTGATGGGAGAACATAAAAACACTTGGATTCAAAACTTAATAGGCATTCTGATTATCTTGTTTTGCTTGTTTTTGAGCTTAAAGAGTTTTTTTATGATGTTTAACGGGTAGAGGGTTTTATAAACTTTTGATTTTATCAGTAGCCAAGTTTTTATCTAAAGTAATTTAGACATCCCCATTATAGACTTAATGATTTTAAATCTGGCTTCAAATCTGCAAACTGATCGGGAATTAATTGGTTATTCAGGGATATTATTTTTCTGTGGTTTAAATTCAAATTCTCAATTAATAACATGTAATAAGAATCAAAAATACCATTTAAGACCCCGTTGTTTTCTATATTTTCTAAACCTTTCTCAATACGCACGGCTAATTGGGGTTTTTTGGGATTGACATAAAACACCAAAGGGAATGGATAAAAAAACATTAAGCTATTTTCTATGCTTAAGTCAGCGTGTTGAGAAGCTCTGTTTTTAAAAATGCTTTCCACTTCATTTGCACCAAAGGTAGTATAGTCAAATTCTCCAGATACTATCCTATTAAAAACATCATCAAAACTCCCTTTTTCAATTACTTTAAATTCGTTAGTTCTAAAAATATCGGCATCACTCCATGTTTCTGGAATACCTAGTGTTAGTTGTTTTATGTCTTTTGAATTGGCCTCTTTAAACTTAAAGGTATCCTTGTTTTTAATTATAAGAATGCGATATCCCAATAAATTTCTAGCAAGGGGTTTAGAAATCATAAGGATATCTTCAGGCTTAAACTTCTGGTTACCGGCAATAGTGACTAGGAGATCATGATTCTTTTCGCTAAAAGCATGCGATTCCTCTTTTCCAGGATAGTCAGCTCGACTTTCTGAAATCTCCCAAGGCCCAAATTCTAAAGTTGTAGCCTCAAGTAAAGCTTCTAGAACTTCCCTTTCATAATCTTGTCTAATCTCTGACCGGTTGCCATTCCAGAAATCAACAGTTAAGATATCTAATTTGGAGTGAGTGTGTTTTATCAGAACTAAAGAGTTTTAGAATGAATAGCTAGAAGAATAAGCATTTTGGAATACGTGTAAAAAAGATTGATTTTAGTGTGTTTTAATTTTTTACAAAGTAAGCTTAATGTTTTACCATAAAAGAATAACATAACCTTTTAAACTAATTTTTATTTCAATTTACTTTATTTAGATGCCAAAGTTAATCTAACATCAAAATGGGAAAAACGCCTCAGCTTTAAAACTTATAACTTGACAATTAGAGATAAAGAATGTTGAATTAATTAAACATAATTGAAATTTTGGTAGTTAAAATAACCTGAACCCAATAACTAAAGCAGTATTTGAATACCTTACAAAGCGCCATAATACAGATCTATTTGTATAAAATCTAATCTCACCACTTAATCTGTCGAAAACACGTATTCCAGCACCAATAAAAAAATTACTTTTTGACCTTAAATTTCTAAATCCTTCTAATTCTGATCCATCAGATCTACTGAAAGCTAGCAAAGTATCCTCATTTCTAAAATCAAACACATAAGCTGCATTTATAAATAACTGAGTACCTTGATTTAGAAAGATATAGTGCCTTACACCAATAGGGAGTTCAAAAGATTTGTATTCAAAATCAGCATTTAAGAAACCGCCTTGTAAATTATCTCTTGGTACTGAAACAGAAGCTGAACTTGAGCGCAGACTTGGCTCCAAGAATATAATCCATTTATTATTTCGAAAAGGAAGAATAAATTCAGCCTCGATACCGTAACGAAAATCTGTACTGTTACCCAGCTCCAGATTTCGCCCACCATCTTGGGTATTTACTACCTTGGCAGAGCTATAATCTATTCCACCTTTTATATTCAAGCTGAAAATTTTTCGTTTTTCAATTGTTTCAACATACTTAGGTTTTTCGCTATTGCATTCGTTATAAATTATAAAATAATTCTTAAGATCTTTCTCTTTATAGTCTAAATTTTCTATATCTCTGATAGAGAGGTCTCCACACATAAGATTATTTGAGATCCATTGTTTATAGGCATTATTTTCTGCAACAATAGAACTTCTATAGGGTAGTATGTAGCGTTTGTAAATTAATTGAGTGATGTTGGTATCTTTCAATTTATAGAAATAACGTTCTAAATTGCTAGTATTATAAGAGTAAAGATTTGCTTCTCCATAAACTATAACTCTTAGAAACAATTTTTCAGTCTCAAACTCTGGCTTCTTCTTAATTTTGATTCGCCTTATATCATCAGTAGATCTATCAATTTCCACTAGAGCACTCACAAACTTGAACTTACCATCAATTCCAAATTCATCTGTATTTTGCTTATTTCTTTTTTGAACTTCACTATTTTCTGAAAGTTTATATTCAAATTCAGAGGGATTTTTTTTCCAATCAAGATCCTTTATTAGACAGGTTGTTTTTTTACTGTTTGAGATAAAATATCCCTTTTTAAATTCAACTTGAGCGAAAACCTGAATAAAAGAGAAAAATAAAATAAGGGTAGTAATGATTTTTTTCATCTATAAAATATTAATTTTTTAATCGTTTTATGATTTACATTTTGAATTATCTACAACAATGGCATTTAACTTTAGCTTTATGAAGTAGTCATAAGCATATTAAAAGAATTTTTTATTTTTTCGTTTAAACAATCTAATATAACAATTTCATGAAACCATTGCTTAAAAATATAGTGTGTGTAATTCTTATTTACTTTTTTTATATAAATCCCTTGTTCGCTCAAGGCGATAGGGAAGCTGGCGGGCTTAATTTTGCGTCAAGATCTGAAGTTATAGGACAATATGGGATGGTAGCGACAAGTCATCCTTTAGCCACTCAAATTGGATTGGATATTTTAAAGCAAGGTGGCAACGCCATAGATGCCGCTATAGCTGCAAATGCAGCTACAGGCCTTATGGAACCGACAGGGAATGGCATTGGAGGTGATTTATTTGCCATTGTCTGGCATGAGAAAACTCAAAAGCTCTATGCTATAAACGCCAGTGGGCGTTCACCTTTAGGCTTGTCTTATGATGACCTACTAAAAGAATTAGATGAAATCGACGAGGAAAGTATTCCTCCTTATCATTTACTTTCTGTTTCTGTGCCAGGCGCCGTAGATGGCTGGTTTGAGTTGCATAAAAAATTTGGCTCTCTATCGATGGAAGAAATTCTTAAATCTCCAATTCACTATGCTGAAAATGGATTTCCTGTAACAGAAGCTATTTCTGCTAGATGGAGAAGTAGTGTCCCCTTTTTAAAAACTCAGCCAGGAGGTTTTGATAGAACATTTACTATTGATGGTCGTGGCCCTCACAAAGGTGAAATCTTTAAGAATCCGGATCTTGGAAACATGCTAAGAGTGTTGGCGAAAAAGGGTAGAGATGCTTTTTATAAGGGCGAGATCGCAAAAAAGATAGATAAATGGATGGTAAAAAATAAGGGTTATCTACGCTATACAGATTTTGAAAAGCACCGTTCTGAATGGGCGGAACCCGTTACCACTAACTATAGAGGCTATGACGTTTATCAAGTTGGGGGGAACGTCCAGGGAACAGCCGTTTTACAAATGCTGAATATTTTGGAAGGCTATGATTTGAAGTCTATGGGGTATGGTACAGTAGAAACCTTACATGCTTTTATAGAAACCAAAAAGCTGGTTTACGAAGACAGAGCCAAGCATTACGCAGATCCTGATTTTCAAGAGGTGCCTTATGATGTTTTGCTCTCAAAAGAATATGCCGCTGAACGTAAAAAACTGATTGGTGAAACCGCGATGAAAGATGTTAGTACTGGTGTTGATGTAATTGAAAATGGAGACACTGTGTATTTGACTACTGCTGATAGTGAAGGCAATATGGTGTCTTTGATACAAAGTAATTTTAGAGGGATGGGAACTGGTTTTGTAGTGCCTGGGCTTGGATTTAGCTTTCAAAATCGAGGTGAATTGTTTTCTACCGACTCCAAGCACCCTAATGTATATGCCCCTGGAAAACGCCCTTTTCACACGATTATACCAGGGTTTGTTATGAAAGACGGCAAGCCATTTTTCAGCTATGGAAACATGGGAGGGGCTTACCAACCCATAGGACACGTCAGTATTTTAACCAATATCATTGATTTTGGAATGAATGTACAAGAGGCTGGTGATGCTGCACGATGGGATCATTCAGGATCATCGGAACCTACAGGGAAACTCACGGACAAATTGAGTACCACTGGTCAAGTGAATTTAGAGTCTGGAATTCCTTACGAAGTTGTGCGCCAACTTAGAGCAAAGGGACACAAAGTCGAAGTGGGGAATAGCTTTTTTGGGAGGTATCAAGGTATTATGCGCGATTATGAAAACGGAGTGTATTTAGGCGCTTCAGAATCTAGAGTGGATGGCCAAGCAGCTGGGTATTAAAATTATCCAATCTGGGTTCATAAATTTTAAAACTAATTTGATCGGGATTAACCCTCCAGTCATAGTCTTTAATAAAACCTTGAATGGTGTATTGATGGGTTGTGATATAATATCCAGGTTTAAATGTGGTTTGCGTCTAAGGTTTTTAGACCACATAATAAGGCAAGGAGGGTAATGAAAACGAATTTTATGATAAGGAAAGATCAGGATAAAGATTTAATATAGTCAACCAGTTCCATAATCATTGTCACCATCGAATCTTCACTTTTCTAACTTTGAGACTACATTTTTTTTAAAAAACCGTTATATGGGAAGAATTCTAAATATTTAGCCAATACGAAAGCTTTAAGTTTATAGATCTAAACTTGGGTTCAGTAGTGTTCACACTGTAACTGTCATTATAAACAATAAAAAGGTCAGATAAGGGTGCAAAGCGCCACTGTAGTCTGGAGTTAATGCCTAGGTTATCTCGTTGATTACTATATTGAAATACAGTTGACCAAAATATGGATTTGCTAAAAGTAATGCCCACTCTTGGACTTATCAACCAAAGATCTGCACTAGGGAAGGGGTCTGGTAATATTATTTTGTCGTAGTTGATATTAACACTCAGCCTTACTTTTGGCTGTAATCTTAGTAAGGCTTGTCCACCGAAGGAATATTGCCGACCATTGAAGAATTCGCCAATACCAACGGTACTACTGAATGAAAATATTTCAGCACTGTTGCTAGCGTAGTTAAATTCAACTGAATTGAAGGTATAGCCCTGGTTTGCGGGAAGTTGCAGACCACCTTCCGTTCCAGTAGGATCAAAAGGCTGAGTTAGAAAGATAAAATTATTAGAATAATTAACACCAAATTGCGTAAAATCTTTCATAGTAACTCTATAATTGAGTCCAAACTCATGATCAGTTTTTTTATAATCAAGACCTGGCCTCCAGATTAGAGTAGGCGCAAATTCTAATCTATGATTATTAACGGCTCCCTTATTAGGCCAAAATAAGCGTCTAATTGAGGATGTAGATTGGATGATATCATTTCTTCTTATAAACCCTAAATCGGACCGGAAACCCTCACCGACATGAGTAAGATTAGAAGACACGTTCCAATACTTTGTATTTTTTTCTAATGAAGCACCAGCTGAATAGTTGTTATCCGTATCTTCAGGCTGAAAAGATTTATGCGCATAAAATCTTCCATTCCATACATTATCTTCACTTGCCAAATTATAGTCTATCCCAACGACTCTATTGTAGGTGTCTTTATCCTTAACAAAATCCTCGGATCCTGTAGTTTGTCTATTTATAAAAAAGAATCCAATATTCGACCTGCTAAATACCTTCTGCTGTAAGGCCAACATAGTATTGTTATTGGAGGCGATCTCTTGTTCTACGTCCTTGTTAGTTTGTATATTTAAGAAACCTAGACGAAGATTTTTGTTGAGCTTCCCACTAAGGCGGACACCTCCTAAAATATCGTTTTGAACAGAATTACCAAGACTATCTGTTGCTATGCCTATTCTACGAGAGAAAAAAGGATTAGCGTCATCACTATTGCCAAATGCTCCAAACAGGTCATTATTGTCGACAAAGAATTGCCTGCGTTCTGGGAGATTAATTTCAAAACGAGTAAGGTTGGTAAAGATGTCATCAACCTCAACATTTGAGAAGTCAGGATTCAAAGTAATGTCTAGATTCATTCCGTTGCCAATGGCTATTTTGGCATCTGCCCCTACTTTTACAGAGGCATTTGAGGTGTCTGTAGTGTAATCTTTTTCTGCAATACCGTTGATGTATGGAATAATGGCTAAGGGTGTTCTTGATCTACCCAAAGGCTTTTCAAAAAACATATCACCCATAAAAGCCAAATTGATTACACTTTGATTTTGAGGAGTTACAAACCAATTACTGCGTTCATTTGATTGCATATCAAACCTATAGCTCTGGAAACGCCACTTGGTTTCTCCTTCAGCAAATTTGAAGGAGGTTAGCGGAATAGACATTTCGGCAGTGTAATATCCATCATATATCTTACTTTCCCCTTTCCATTTTATATCCCAAGATGCTGTAAATCCATTTAAGCTTTGTCCTCCTCCAGAAATAAAAACTTCTCTACGAACCCCTAGGGGGTTTATGCCAAATAGGAATGCATTGTTGCCATCATTGAAAGTATCAAACATAATATTAATATTGTCGCTTCCAGTCGCTCGGAAATCACGTTCCAAAGACGGAATCACATAATCACTCCCAGACGTATAGGCTTTTATACCTATATAAAGTGTTTTATCATCCACAAGTATCCTAATATCTGTCTGGTATTCTGCGAGTTTATCGTCTGATGGAAAATACTGTTGAAAATCTCCCACACTCTCAGCAGAAACCCAAGCTGATTCGTTCAAAACTCCATCAATTATAAAGGCTTCTGAGGTGTGCTTTACGGTAAATTTTTTTTGCAGATTTTGAGCTGTTGTTGATATAAAAGAGAAAAAAAGGACGACGACAGTAGTGGTTTTGATCATAGAGTACGTATTCTTAAAGGCACTAAATTAGGACTTTGCATCTTCTAAAAAAATTAAATTTTTGACTCAGCAGATAAATTCCAACACTTATAATTTAGATCGCTGTTTCAATAGGTGTACAAGCTTTTTAAAACAGAGTTTAGTGACTGTCCGTCTGGGGTAAGGTGAAGTTTACTCTTGGGGTTGCTTCAGCTTCCCCCTGCCACGCTTGTTGGCCTCTTTCTTATTACTATTTACTATTGCAGATGACCACCTCGAAGAAACCCTCGTCCAGCTCTATGGTATCGGTCAGTGTGTGGCCGTTATCGAGCACCCCCACGACCGAATATATCTTGTGCATCATCGCATAGGCGGGCTCAACGATTGTGTTCCTGCTGTCGCTGTATATTTTTGGTGGAGGAGCTTTTTTTGGTCGGGGTTAGAAGGTGCATGGCGATGAACCAAGACTGGAAGGGCAGTTTGGTAGACAAATGACTTACCAGAGAGCAGGAAGGAGTGGAAAGGGTACATTATGCACTCTTAGCTTTATTTGTTCATTTTTAAATAGTGCTGGGTGCCGCCGCACTTTTTGAAGGCTACATACTGTTTGTTGCTGACGGCCTTGAGCTTCAGCCAACAGATCTGTTCTTCTAGGTTCTGTTTGTAATAGTCTAGAATTGCTATACCTTTAGGTTTTTAGAACTCATAGGTAACACTTTAAACGTTCAAGCGGACGTTCATAAAAAATTATTTAGTTGCAAACGCCATAAACTCCATAACTTTTCAAAAATTAAAGATAAAGGACAGAAGAAAGCGAAATCAAAAAATAGATTCCGTTTTTTTAGGATTCGTTATAAAAGCTTATTTCAAGATTATTTTATTTAACGATCACTGAAGTTTGATCAAGCCCAGTGTTGCCGGTTTTGGGATCATAGGCATATATACTGATGTGATAAACGCCTTTTTCTAAGGTCGTAGTTGCGGTAAAAGTGCTCTGTTTATCTGCAAATTTAAGTTCAACTTCTGTTCTGTTTCCGGTATCCCTCTGGATCAATGCTTTTACCTCGTAGTCATTGGCATCCCAGATTCCGTCTGGGGAAGTGGGGCAGCCGCACATCATGACCACATTGGCTTTAAGCCTTAGCTCACTGCCGGCGGAAATGCTTTCATGCGTCTGCGGACTCAGAATATCGACCACAAAACCTGGAATATCAAGAATAAGACCTTCGCCTTCTATATTCTTACCCGGAATGAGCCATAGTTGAGTAGAACTGAGCACTGCGGCCTGTTTTTTTAGCACTGGCGCATACGCTTCAACGGTTACAAAAACGGGTTCTTTTAGGTCTAAATCCGCAGTAAAGCCGGCTGTTTTATCATCTGTGATTGGCTCGCCACGTTTATGCGGGGTTTTCATGATTTTTTCGGTATTGCCTGTGCTTCCAGATGTGATTCCTTCAGCTAAAATTTCTCCGGTACTGGCGTTCTTTATGATAATTTGCGCACCGCCAATAGAAGTGCCTATAAATTTGGCATCTTTCGCTTTAGCGCGAACGGTTACCGAAGTATTCTGAGCAGAAACGGAAGAAAATGACATAAAAACGGTAATTATCAAGCTAAAAATGTAGACCTTTTTGATCATTGTTTTTTTTTTAATTTATTAAAAAAAAGGAGATAGAGCATGGTGAAATTCCTTAAACATTCGTTAAACCATGAGCGTTATTTATTATTCCTGAGTCATCATAAGCCCCTAACGAGCAACCGCCATCTTGGCCAGTAGGAAGTATTATGAGTATAATCAAGTAATGCGGAAGGAAAACGTAGGTCCTTCCATCTGAAAATCCAGATACTTATATATGTTACTAAATTTCTCATTCTCAGCATCGCGATGTCAAACATAACATTTAGAATTATTAGTTTCAGAAATCGCCCATTGATGTCCATTATTGCCTAAAATGAACCGTTTTTAGTTTCATTTAAGCAGTTTGATGAACCAATGATAAATGTTGCGATAAGAATAAACTTGTAAATGGTATAAATATTTAGGTCAATAATCAACAAAAGAAAATTAAAGTCGATTTATTTCAAACTTGATAAAGAGGAAGAGTGGGGTCTTTCTGATAGGAGTTCGTGGGAAATTTTAGAGATAACACGCAATGAAAGATGTTAGTACTGGTGTTGAGGTCGTTGAAAATGGAGACACCGTGTACTTGACCACTGCTTATAGTGAAGGAAATTTAAGTTTACGTTATAGATAATAGTCCCTTCCTAATATTTTTAAGTCTTAAAGTTTGGTGCTGGGTTTTGATAGATTTTAATAAAGGGGTCTGAGGTCGATGTAACATGTTTTTCTTTCTACTTGAAGGGAAAAAGATCTACTCATTATAAAATGGAAGTCATATTTATAACTTTTTCGTAGATTAGTAAAACTCTAGATAAGTATTATAAATTTTAAAAGCATAGCCTTTGAATTGTAGTAAGAACCGTAAACTTATTTTAAACCTAAATTCTTATGGATGGGTTTTATGTCTGTTCCTAGTATTCACTAACTTTTCCAATGCTCAAAGTACCAAGGGGTTTGAGGTGAAGCAGTGGTATTTAGAATCTCAAATTGGGCTCTCTTATCTGTGGAGTGATTTGGCGATAGTAGACAATTCTTTAAGTTTAGAACAGGAGCCTACTTTCGAAAATGCTATAAAACTTCAAATGCTATTCAATATCAATTATAGTTTAGCAAGGAACTTTTTTGTAGGTTTCAGTGCAGGTGCTGGATATTTAGATTATGAAATAAAAGAAAGCAATCAACAGGTTAATTTTAGTAATTATCAGTTTGGAACCTATTTTCGGTACTATCTTGAAATCACTCCTATGATATCTGTTTTTACTCAAGTCGGGGCAAATCAAAACTTCTTAGAATCCAACCGCTTTGAGTCAAACTCTTATATAAATGCTTATAACGACATCGGAATTACTTTAAAATTAGTCGAAAACTGGTGGTTATCTTTTACTTTTAGAGATTTGGTTTATTTTTATTCTAGTAATCCCAACTTTGAAGATAGAAGTGATTTTGGGTTTAGTAATCCGCTTCGAAACTTTGCCAAATTTCCAGTGTTTGGTGTTCAGTACCAATTAGATTAAATTTTATGGCTCTTCGGGTTTAAAGGCAAATAATCATCTTTATATATGTGACTTTTCCTGATATTTTAAAAGAAAATACATCTATAAAAAACGATATCCCTGCACAAATGAAGTTGAAGAATAATTTGAGGTTCTTATAGAATATTCACCCAAAAGATCACGACTCGATTGATAACGAATTTCAAAACTATAGCGGTCTTTGACTTTTAAGCCAAGTCCCAAAAAAGAATTGAATTCAGATCCTATATCTAGTCTAGGTCCTGTGGTTCCCCCAATTTCTGAGTCAATAGCAATTGCATAGGTAAATCCTGCGTTGAAAAAAACTTGTAAATCTGAACTAAAAAACAGGTAGTACCTCACTCCAAGTGGAATTTCAATAGCGGTGTAATCGACTTCTCTATAGCTATCGGTTAGGAAGGTTTCTTTGTCTTTCCTAGAGGAATAGTTATAATAGGTAGGCTCTAAAGTTAGAGACCATTTTTGATTGTTGAAAGGTAAAACAAGCTCTGCTTCAAGTCCTATCCTGAAACTAAATTCTGAATCAAATGAGGTATCTTGTGAGCTGATTTCCCCGGCTGTGGATAGAGATGCTATTTGAATTCCTGGACGAATAGACAGGAAAAAACTCTGTTCAGACTTCGCTCGCTCTTAGGTTATATAGGAAGCGGCCTTACAAGAATTGTATATCTTAAACAATTCTGTGATTTCTTTTTCTTTATACTCCAGATTTTTCAGCTTGGATTCTGAAACTTCTTCACACTTTAAGGCGTTTAATAGCTGCTGGCGAAAATTATTATTTTCTCTAACTTTTTTGAATTTGTTTAGGTATTTCTTATAGATCAATTGCTGAATAGGACCTCGATCCATCTTGTAAAAGTATTTGATATAACTTCCCTCAGAGTAATTATAAAGCGAAGCGTCCTCACTCGCTAAGAGTGTTTTTAAGAAAAGGCGTTGGTTAACAAAATTGGGTGTTCTCGTGTTATCGAGTTCTGTAAGCTTATCATCTGAGGTGTCTATATCCACGTTAACAGAAACGTATCTTGAGGAGTCTAGAATTTCAAAGAGAAGGATGTCTTTGGCCAAAAGAGTTCTCTCAGCTCCATTTTTAGACGCCTTAAAATTAATTTGATCTGGGTTACCTCTTCAGTCATAGTCTTTAATCAAACCTTGAATGGTGTCTTGATTGGTTGTGATATAATAGCCAGGTTTAAATGTGGTTTGCGTATGGGACTTTAGACCACATAAAAATACCAGAAATGTAATGAGAACGTATTTCATCAAAATAAGTTTAGTTTAAAAAAGTAATGTGTCACATCTGGTATGAAAATGAATTATTGAAGATACTCTTTTTTTAAGGTCTATAACATAAATCGTTCTTTTCCCCAAGTGTCTAGGCTTTTTAAAATAGAGTCTAGTGATTGTCCTTCTGGAGTTAGGGTGTAGTCGACTCTGGGGGGGACTTCTGGGTAGACCGTTCTTTGGATAAGCCCATCTTTTTCCAATTCGCGAACCGTTTGGGTAAACATTTTAATAGAAATTTCAGGAATTTTTTTTTGCAGGATCCCAGACCGAAGCGGTCCGTCTAAAAGGTGAAATAATACTAGCGGTTTCCACTTTGTACCGATGATCTGCATTGTGAGGTGTAAAGGACAAAAAATTTTAGACATTCTTAGATTTTAACGTATTGATTATCAACAATTAACTCGTTTAGTACCCTATATAACATTTAGGTAACATATTGTTTAAGAGGTGAATATATCCTTAATTTGCACTTTAAAAAAGAAAAAGCATGAAAACAAAAGAAAATTATCCAAAGTCCTTTTCCCATATAGGTCTTACTGTTCCCAATATCCAAGAGGCTGTAAAGTTTTACTCAGATGTTATGGGATGGTATACTATTATGAAGCCCTCTTTGGTCAAAAAAGAAAGCGATACAGCTATAGGTATGATGTGTATTGATGTGTTTGGTGAAGAATGGGAGACCTTTGAAATTGCCCATATGTCCACCTCCGATGGGACCGGCATTGAGTTGTTTTGCTTTCCTCACGGAGATAAAGCCGCCCCTGAATTTAAGCCTTTCAACACTGGCCTTTTTCATTTTTGCATACAAGATCCAAATATTGAAGATCTCATTGATAGCATAGTAGCCCATGGTGGAAAACAGCGTATGCCAATAAGAGAATATTACCCAAAGGATAAACCCTTTAAAATGTGCTATGTCGAAGATCCGTTTGGGATCGTCTTTGAAATTTACACCCATAGTTATGAACTGACCTATTCCTCTGGAGCTTATTCAGAATAAGTAAACCTGAAATTATTGCAATTTAATGGATAGTGAACCTTACTTAGAGAATAGATTCAAACTACTTGTTTTGTGTCCCTATTTTAGGAACTGGGATTATACAAGACTTTCTTATCCATTTTAAAACTCTTAGCTTTTATTAGGAAACCGATAAGAATTCATTCTACAATTATTTAATAGATTTACAGAGTGAAAGAATTTCAAAATATAAAACCTTCGAGATCTTTATTCCCAATAATTGGGTTAGCGTTCTTGTTGTTGCTTTCTCCCTGTAAGATTAGAAACTTTATTCAAGCAGAGCTTGGCGTTCCTCAAACCGAAGTCGCCAACCGAAGTCAAACCACGCTGAGCAGCTCAAATTGTAGCACTTCTGAGATCATTACAACTGTCTTATCCAAAACAGAATTTTCTACTCAGGAGGCTCCTGTATTTTTAGCAAAACACTTCCATTTAGATATTCATCGCATTGCGGTATCCAAAGCGGCTGGACATTTTCATAAAGAAAGAAACCTCTCGGTTTCTTCAATTCCCCTTTATATTTTATACAAAAACTTTAAGGCGTTTCTATAAATAGCTTCAGTTATTAGTTAATGTTATCAGTTTTTAAGAACTGATATTGTATTAATGAATAGAAACTTAAAATGACATTTCAAAAAAAAAACCTTGAAGTTAGCTACAAATCTGTAGTGATACTTCGCATCATGCTCAGTCTAATTTTTATAGTAGCGAGCGCAAGCCATTTTTTTAATATCGAAAAAACCGTAAGCAGAATAGAAAATGCAAATATGGGTTTTATTGGAAATAGTTTGGGATCACCCAAAACAGCTGTAATTCTATCAGGAATTGTAATGTTAGTCGCAGGGGTTTCACTTCTTATTGGCTTTAAAACTCGAATTGCTGCTCTGGTATTACTTGCGGTATTAATTCCAATTACTTTGACCATTCAAGTTGGTCAAATGGCAACTTTGGGTCCGCTTTTTAAGAATATAGCCCTACTTGGCGGACTTCTTTTTTTTAGTATTAATTCAAAAATTCAAAAACAATGAAAAATTCAATTATAGTGACCACGACCTTGTTCCTTTTATTATTTGGAACAATCCAATTACAAGCTCAAGATTTCAATCCAAAAAAAAATAATTATGTAGTGCTTTCTAAAAACATTCAACAGCTTCAACCGGTTATACTCACTGCTAAAGGATTAGCAATGGAAGACGGGAAAAAATACGGCGATTTTTATATGATTATTTGTGGTAAAACCGTAGATGATATTCCAAATAACACTGATTTTATTCAACTTCTGAAAAAAGCCAAAGCACAAAACCTAAAGGTTTTTGTTTGTGGTATTTCTCTAAATAAATTCAACATAAGTCCAGACCAAATGCCAGACAATCTGGAAATCACTAAAAATGGTATTCTGTATGGATTTCAGCTTACCAAAAAGGGATTTATTACGCTAACTATTTAATGATCAAGAAATGAAAAATATCAGTATAAAGAACGATGCAGGCCTTTTAGCGCTAGCACTAAGATTAGTAGTGGGTTGGACTTACTTTTCAGCCTTATGGAGAAGAACCGCCTTAGCCAATAAACTCGACCCCGAACTTCCTGGATATATTGGCGAAAAGTTCAATCACTTTTTACCCAATGCCATCGGCATTAAACCTATTATTCAATATTTAGTAGAAAACCCAGATATACTTTGGATAAACATGGTGATTTTTACCATAGTGGAAGGTATTGTGGGTTTATTAATCATGTTTGGGTTTTTTACTCGACTTATGAGTATAGGGGTTTTTGGCTTGGCTATGGGTATTCTTCTTGGCTCAGGTTGGATAGGAACTACCTGTCTGGATGAATGGCAAATAGGGGTATTGGGAATTGCCACGGGCTTTGTTTTATTCCTAACCGGAAGTGGTAAATATTCCTTGGATCATTACCTGATGAAAAAGGATATTGCTTTCACCAAAACCAAATGGTTTGCGTGGATAGGTTCAGGGGTATTGCCTATTAAAGAAAGTATATTTCCAAAAGTAGTGCTTGTCGGCTCTTTATTAATTTTTGGAATGACCTTAATGACCAATCAAGTATTTCATGGTGGATTATGGGGAACACTACATAACAAATCTGTAAAACCAAAACTTGAAATAACAGAGGCTAACATTAGCAACAGTACGCTTTCGTTCGATGTCTTTAGAGTTGAAGGTGTAGATGTGTATGGCTCTTGGGTTATCCGTATCGAGTTATTTGATGAAGACAACAACAAGGTTCTTGATTATTCTCAGGAAGACTTGGCGTCTCTAAAGGAAGCTAGTATTGCAAACTATTATGTTGCTGAGGTAAAACCAGGCAAACACAGTTTAATTGTGCCCTTGGGCGCAAAAGCAAAAATGAATTTAAAGCATAACAGCTTAGCCGATTTGCCTTCGGGAATTTACACTGTAAAAATGACAGACATTAGCGGAGCTTTTTGGGAACATGAGGTTAAAAATTAAGCTTCTCCCCAACTGAATAGAATTGATAAAAAGCGGCTTTAGTAGTGATCTAAAGCCGCTTTTTTATGCTTAATACTAAGTATAAGGCAGGTTATATATCTATTTTTATGGTATGACATAGTATACGATATCGGAAATTTTGTTGTTGCTATCCAAGCTTATAGATATTGGACAGCAATATCCATCTTCTCTTATGATAGACACAAATTTATGCTTGTTTTTCCCTGTATCTATAACATATTCTATTGAATTTAGTTTTGAAATTGGATCGCCTATTTTAAGGTAAACCCCATTAATGTTTATATCGTTAGTTTCTAAACGTCCAATTTCAAACTTCTGATTATTGGAATCGTCTGAAAATGCTATCATAAGTCCTGAATTGTAATTAAAGACTCTCTGTGGTTCACCAATTTCAAAGCCATAAATTTCAATAGTCACTGCATTTGGTTTTTTGGCTTTATTATCTTTCCAGAGCGAAGCTTTGTTTAGAACCAAATCGTTCAAAATCTTAATATCTGCATTAGATTCTTTTATATCTTTAAAGTAAGTATCTCCGAACTTTATTTGATCGTATTCATCGTTATTCAAAACTGTATAACCTGACTGAGAATAGCCGATAATACAGCTTAATAGTGAAAAAATAACAAACATTTTTTTCATGATATTCAATTCAAATTAATAGGTTGATAATTCTAGATCTGACTTCAAACTTAACCTAATTACAAAACTCAATAATTCTAAACTATTGATTTTGAGTTTAAAATAAGTTTTAAAACAACAAAACCATCATATACACTGGGTATATGATGGTTTATAGAGGAGTCGGTGACAACGATTATATTTTTAACTTTCTAGTGTCAGTAGGGTTTTCAAAAGACACTGTTTTTAGGGGCTTTCTAAGCCTTTTTGTATGAAAACTTAACATTAACTACAATATATGTCATATTACGATGCACTCTAAATGATTTGGTCAAAGAATAGAAAACACAAGCAATTCACAGTTTATTAAAGCATATTTTTAATGTTAAAACTTTTAAGACGATAAAAAACCCTTTGATTAGAGTTTTTAAAATATAGATAACACAACTTATTGTGTTATCTATAAGGTTGGCAAGAATATCTATGAAAATGAGAACTATAATTTTAATTTTTTTAATAAGTCTTACTAAACTTTCATTTGCTCAAATTGAGAGTAACACTTACCAATTGAATACATCAGAAAACCTATTGACAGATGACGTGAAGAAAATTATTTCATATAACATTGAGAATAAAAGTGTTGTATTTTTAGGAGAATCAGCACATCATATGGGTTCTGATTTTTTAGCTAAAACTGAGTTTGTAAAATATCTGGTTAATGAAAAAGGCTACAAAGACATCGTTTTTGAAAGCGATTTTTTTGGATTGTACTTTGACCATAAAAAATATAACATTTTTCCTCATTGGACACGATCTGAACAATGTCAAGATTTATTCAGATTTTTAGAGGTACATGATGTTACACCATGGGGACTCGATAATTATACAAATTCATATTATACCTACCATAATTTTACACAAAAGCTAAATGATTATTTAAAGGGAAAGAATATCAATGTAGATGATAGATTCATTAAATTAACCGATAAATCAATTAAAACGGCTGGTGATGAATTAAATAAAGATGAAGTCAAATTTCTGTTAGGTACCATTGATGTTTTATTATCAAATGAAAAAATTGACCCACTTTGGCACTAATTTTTAGAAAGCTTTCAAAGTGCGGTAGAAATTTATACTATTCATAGCATTAGAAAAGAAGGTATTCCGATAAGAGATAAACAAATGGTTAAAAATCTTAATTTTCTTGTAAAGAAATTTCCTGAAAAGAAATTTTTAGTCTGGGTAGCGAATGCGCATATGTCAAAAGTTGAAAGTGAATTTATGGAAGGACAGACAATGGGATATGATTTTGTAAAATTAAATCCTGATATTTCTTATCATCTTGCCTTTACCTATATTCACATGCCGTGGATTAAAAAGAGAAAAATAGAGAAAGCTCAAATGAATAAATATAACCTGCTCCATTATTTACCAGATACAACAGGAAATTATTTTATTGATTCCAAAGGATTAATAAAGGCATATCCAAAATTTTCAAATAAAGATTATGAAAGCTTTTTCGGATTAAATAGTAATGAAGCAAATTGGTTTGAACAATTTGATGCTTTGATCTTTATTGGAAAAGGTATAAGATCAAATTTAATTGAGTACGAGTAAGGGATACTCTTGCCAACATCAGTTAAGCGCAATCAGGTGGTCCCTGGTTCGAGTCAAAGTGGGACCAAATGCATAATCCGTAAAACACAACATATAAGCGTTTTATGGATTTTTTATTATGGCTTGTGCCGACGATTGTACCGCACTAAATTTCGTTTCTATTGATTATGACTAATTGTTGCTAATCTACAAAGGAAAAATTCTAGCTTTTTTAGATCTCTAAACTATGCCTGAAGGATATTATTTTTGCATTGACCGATTCTGATGTGGAATTAATGTCCCTGCTTATAAAATATTTTAGGATTGATCTATAACGGAGTGATATTAGTGACGATGGTATTGGGCGCTCTAAAATCACTATTTTCCAAATCTTTGTAACAATGTGCCAGTTTTTTATAGTTAACGGCATAGAAGTACCCAATAGTATGGCAATCGAGAGTCGTAGTTCCTACTAAACTAGTTTACCAAAGAAGCGAGCTCGGTGGTCATTCAGGTTCCCTTTGCTGCTAAATTCCGATCTCTTTGGATAACTTTTTTAGTTATTTTGTCTATCCAACTAAACCATTTTACGCGAAGATATATTTTGTATCCGTGTAGTGGAAGCTTGAATAGTGACTTCTTTGGTAAAACTTTTAGTTATTTATACTCGCAAGGTTTCTTCTTTTGGCTTGATATTCCGTTCTTCTAAATAAAAATAAAGAACCGTTTCACTTTATTTCTTATTTTTACTAAATCAAAATGATCCAGTAAAAATTGTTTCAACAAAAGCATTATTAAATCTAGATCTTACTCAATTTCAAAATAAATATCTTGATTTTCTTGGGATGACTTCTGCTTATTACTTATATTGTAATTGTCCATATATAATTCGCGAATACATAAATATGAGATGATAAAATCTAGACTTTTTCTCCTTTTGACTCTGATGCTTATTACTTTTGCTACTTCTATAGCTCAAGTTGAATCTGCCGGTGAAATGAAAGTTCAATTGGAACTACTCAATCCTTCCTCCGAAATTAATAATGGAGTGGCAAAGGTAGTAGTTGAGGGTGGCCAGGCTCCCTATCAATATAAATGGAGTAATGTAAACACGCCTTTAATTGCGGCAGAATCGGTTGGTTTGATTGAGGGGATGGAACATTCCGTACTTGTAAGCGATGCCAGCGGAAATAAGGTTTCGAAGACATTTACCATTCCTACAAAATCGATAACCGAAATTTTCAACAGCAAAGTACAGCCGGCGGTGGATGTGCTGGGAGCCGTTCTATTTTGGGATGCTTTTGCTACCCTTGGAATATATGATCCGGTAGTTTACAGTTCTTATAAAAATATACCCCTTCCGCGAATCGAAGTATCTACCGATGAGGAATACCTCGTGAAAAAATGGTTGGCTCCAGAGGGAAGCCAGGTCAAAAAAGGTAACGAGATTGCAGTGCTGGAAGGCAATAATAATACAGAATATTCTGTTTATGCTCCGGCCGAAGGAACTTTAGAACACGATACCAAAGAAGGATCTTCGATTTCCAGATTGCCCGAAACAGGTTCTTTTAATGCTCCGCTCCTTGGGGTAATCCAATTTCAAGATCCCCAACCTCTTTTACATCCCAACGGAGATATAAAAACCAACAACCTTCCTTTCATTGTTATCTGGCTTATTTTGGGAAGTATTTTCTTTACGATACGTTTAAAGTTCGTAAACATTCGAGGGTTTCGGCATTCTTTAGATTTGGCAAGAGGAAAGTATGACGATCCCGATGCTCCCGGCACGATAACGCATTTTCAAGCTATGGCCACCGCGGTATCGGCCACAGTGGGCCTGGGAAATATTGCAGGGGTAGCGGTGGCGATTTCCCTTGGAGGTGCGGGTGCAACTTTCTGGATGTTTCTCGCAGGTTTTTTCGGCATGTCTTTAAAGTTTGCAGAATGTACTTTGGGGGTGAAATATCGCTTTATTGATGACGACGGTCGCATATTTGGAGGACCTATGAATTATTTGCGCTATGGTCTGGAAAAGCGAAACCTTGTGAATTTGGGGAAATTCTTGGCAATACTCTTTTCGGTTCTTGGAGTAGGAGCTTCATTTGGCGGTGGTAATATGTTGCAGTCAAATCAGGCTTTTAAAATAGTATCAGAGCAAATTCCCTTTTTTCAAGGACAGGGATTCTGGTTCGGAATTGGTTTCGCCATTTTGGTAGGCGTAGTGATTATTGGTGGCATTAAAAGTATCGCCCAAGTGACTGCGAAAGTAGTTCCAGGTATGGCCATTTTATACGTGTTGGGTTGTTTAGTAGTGATAGGTTATCATTTCGAATATATTGGAGGTGCTTTTTTAGCCATTTACGATGGTGCTTTTTCTGCAGAAGCTTTGAAAGGTGGATTTATTGGCGTTTTGATCATAGGCTTGCAACGCGCCGCTTTTTCTAGTGAAGCAGGAGTAGGATCGGCCGCAATTGCTCACAGTGCCGCCAAAACCAATCACCCTATAGCCGATGGCTTCACTTCTTTGGTTGAACCTTTTATCGATACGATGCTGGTTTGTACCATGACTGCCCTGGTTTTGATTTTTACTGGAAAGCATGAAACCAGTAGCGGACTGGGTGGCGTAGAACTTACCGCTGATGCCTTTGGAAGTGTAGTTTCCTGGTTCCCTTCAGTTTTGGCGGTCGCGGTATTTTTATTTGCTTTTTCTACTACCGTTTCCTGGTCATATTACGGAATGCGCTCTTGGACCTTTCTCTTTGGAAGAAGTAAAAAAGTGGAACTGACCTTTAAAATAATGTATTTAGGTTTTGTAGTATTAGGTGCTTCGGTAAGTTTAGGAGCTGTTTTAAGCTTCGCCGATATGATGATTCTAGCCATGTCCTTTCCCAATATCATAGGATTGTATATTATGGCTCCTGAAATCAACGCCGACATGAAAATTTACTGGCAGAAATTAAAAGATGGAAAATTGCATATCAATTCAAAATTCGTCAAAGCTGAAGATTAATTTATTATAAAATACTCAAGTTTCACACCCACTGTTTACAGGCTTTGGGCGATAATAAATAGCATGAAAACCAAGGTAAACCCCTGGTTTTCATGCTATTTAGGTTACCACACATAAAGTACAAAACTTGCTACAACACGAAGAGATTACAAAAACCCGAGAATTAAAAGGAAAGTTTAATAAGGTTTGGGTGAGTTCAGAATATTTACAGTCACATCTGAATATTTTAGGTTTTTGATAAAATAAAAACCCAGTTCAGTTGGTGCAAGAAGGCAGGTTCTAGCAAATCAAAAAATCAACTGGAGAGCTTTTTGGGAACATGAGGTTAAAAATTAAGTTTCTCCCCAACTGAATAGAATTGATAAAAAGCGGCTTTAGTAGTGATATAAAGCCGCTTTTTTATGCTGGATGTTAACTAAAGACAGGGCTTTAAAATCCATACTTTATTCAGAACATTTTTTATAATAATTATCACTTTGGAAAAACCAAGATGTAGAGTATTTAATTGACGATATTCTGAATTAATGGGTTGATAATTCTAGATCTGACCTCAAACTTAACGATACTCACAAAACTCAATAATTCTAAACTATTTAGTTTTGAGTTTATTTATTGTTTTAAAAAAAGTTTTAAAACAATAAAACCCTCATATACACTAGGTATATGAGGGTTTATAGTGGAGTCGGGGAGACTCGAACTCCCGTCCAAACAAGCAATTCAATAGTCTTCTACACGCTTAGTTTTCTCTTGGATTTTCGAGACAAGACTGGCTGAAAACCACCTACCTTGTCCTTATCCTCAATTGAGTTTCACCAAAACATCAAGACCCTGTTTTAGCTATATTTACTTTACCGGTGCCTCTGGTGCAAACGCCGCAAATCAAGGCTTTTGCGAGACATCTTAGCCCGTTACCTTGTAACGGTTAAGCATATCCTACTGTGATTCGGATTATGCAGCCAAGGCGTAGTTATCTTCGCCGTTTAAAAAAGTGTGAAACATGAGATTTACGAGCTGTATCCCAGCGCTCGGCGTGCTTACCATCCAATTGGCCTTGCTGTCAAAACCAAATCGACCCCATACTTACAAAGTCAGTAATTGAAGTTAAGCTTTCTACCACTTTATCTGTCAATGATCTTAAATTGGGCGTTTCCCTTTGGTCGACTCTCGTCTTCCAAAGCGCCGGGCTATCTGCTGTATCCTCATTCCAGACACCTATCTGGAATGAGGGATGCCGCTTCTATCCCTAACTCGGGTCACTTCAATATTAAAAGGAAGTTACCTTTCCAACTAGAACCGCAAAAGTAGATATAAATACTATCTTTGAAGCAAAAATCATCTTAAAATAAAGCCTATGAAATTTGGACTTATCAAAGAACGCAAAACGCCACCAGATCGTCGCGTGGTTTTCTCTCCTGAAAAAGCTAGAACAGTCCAAATTCAATATCCCCACCTAGAATTTGCGGTAGAGTCTTCCGATATTCGCATTTTTACAGATACTGCCTATGAGCAGCAAGGTCTGGAAGTCACCGACGACTTGTCCAGTTGCGATGTGCTCTTGGGAGTTAAGGAAGTTCCTATGGAGGCTTTAATTCCTAAGGCATCCTATTTTTTCTTTTCCCACACCATCAAAAAACAACCCTATAACCGAGATTTACTCAAGGCTGTTTTAGAGAAGAATATAGAGCTCTACGATCATGAAGTGATTACCAATCCCAGAGGAGGTCGGCTTATCGGTTTTGGTCGCTATGCCGGTTTGGTAGGAGCCTATAATGGTTTTCGAGCTTTAGGCTTACGCGATGGTCTTTTCAATTTGCCTAAAGTAGAAGGTCTTTCAGACTTAAAGGCTCTTCAGCAAGAGTTGGATACTATTCAAATTCCCAACCTAAAGATATGTTTGTCTGGTTTAGGGAAAGTCGCCAAAGGCGCCAAAGAAATTTTAGACCATCTACAGATCAAAAAAGTAGGAGTGGAGGAGTACCTCAATGCTTCTTTCGATGAGCCGGTCTACACAATTATCAATGTGATGGATTATAACCAGCGCAAAGATGGTAAACTTGGAAAGACTTCAGAATTCTTTTTGGATCCTACACCTTATGAGTCCACGTTTATGCGTTTTGCAAAAGTAACCGATTACTTTATTGCTGGGCACTTTTACGGCGACCATGCTCCATATTTAATAACCCGAGAAAACGCCAAGCATCCTGATTTTAAGATCAACCTTATTGCAGATATTAGTTGTGATATCGATGGACCAGTGGCGTCCACTGTAAGACCTTCAACAATTGAAGATCCGTTTTATGGTTATGATCCACAAACCGAGTCGGAAGTGGCCTTCGATGCCGAAGGTGCAATTACGGTAATGGCGGTCGATAACCTACCCTGTGAGCTTCCTAAAGACGCTAGCGAAGGCTTTGGCGATATGTTTGCAAAGCACGTGATTCCTGCGTTTTTCAATGGAGACCTTGAGGGTATTTTGGAACGGGCTAGAATGACTAAAGATGGACAGCTTACGCCTCGCTATAGCTATTTACAGGATTTCGTAGATGGAAAAGAATAATTTAAAATCGAATGATTTTTTAGGACTTATATTTGGTTTCAATTTCAACCCGAATCGACAATAAATCCAAAAAATATCGATTAAATTAATTCTTAGCCCTAATCAAAAAAAAGAATTTTCAGAGGTCTGAAAAGTCTTTTAAAGTATTATAAATAGTTGAGAGTTAGTATTCAATAATTGTTTCTGTTTGAGGACGTCTCACTTTTTGAAAACCAGCAAATTTGTCATCTTCCGCTCTATAACCCACGGGTAAAACCAAAGCTGAGGAAATACCTTTTTCATTGAGGTTTAAAATCCTATCGTAAGCCGCGCTATCAAAACCTTCCATTGGACATGCATCAATCTTTTCTGCTGCACAAATAGTCAATAAATTACCCAAAGCTAAATACGCCTGATTAATCGCCCATTTTTTGATATCCTGATCAGACTTTTTACCAAAGTCCTTAATCAAAAATTCTCGAAAAGGTCTGATGGTCTCATCTTTTGCATTTCGGATTTCCTTCTGCAGTTCAAAATTATGATTGATAAATGGTTCATCAACACTATTTTCGGTGCATATCACCAAGACGTGAGAGGCAGATTTTACCTGAATTTGATTATAACTATGCTCGAAAAGTTTATCCTTAAACTCTTGTTCTTTAATCACCAACAATCTTAAAGGTTGCAAACCGTAAGAAGTAGGGGTTAAGTTGAATGCTTTTTTAAGCATTTCCACTTTAGAGGGATCTATGCGTTTGGAGTCATCAAACTTTTTGGTTGCATATCTCCATTCTAGGGCATCAATCATTGCTGTCATATTTTAATTCGGTCAAAGGTAAAACTTAACTTAGTAAAGTGTTTAAGTTTTAATACAATTAACTCAACTTTTGTTAAATATTCTAGTTTTCAGAAACGATAGATTCTATAGTTTTTGCCATTTTAAAATCTTTTTCAGTAACGCCACCTGCATCGTGAGTCGATAAACTGATTTCTAAGGTGTTGTACACATTAAACCAGTTGGGATGGTGTTGCTGAGCTTCAGCTTCAAAAGCAATTCTCGTCATGGCAGAAAATGCGTCTTTAAAATCATTGAATTCTAGTGTAGTATGAATAGCGTCTTCGTTATAAGACCAGCCCTCTAATGATTCTAAATGGCTTTCAATTTCTTTTGTGGATAATGGTGTCATAAATTTCTTTTTTTAGTGAGTCCATAAAATACAAAAATAAACTGATTTTATGACTGAAGTTTTGTTGAATTTTTAACGACCTCTTCAATGGTAATTTGCAGGTTTTTTGGTAAGATATGAGTTTTAGGAATAATGGCGATATACCGGTCTTCATTGGAGTTGTATACATTTTTGAAAATTGGGTTTTCCAAACCAAAGCCTTTTAAAATATCATGTACTAGTTCTTTATGATGGATGAGGTCTTGACTGCCAAGATGGTAGACTCCTTCAAGATCGCGATTGATGAGGTAATGGATTTGTTGAGAAAACTTATCGTGAGTGGTAGCATTCATTACCACATTTGGAAAGACTTCAATAGGTTCTTTTAAGTCATATAGCAGCTTTAATTCTTTCACCCTTGGGGAATTATGACCGTATATCATCGGTAATCTTACAATATTGTAAAGGTGATTAGGAATTCTGAGTAAGGCATTTTCAATCTTTATTTTAAATCTGCCGTAAACACTTTCAGATAGAGTTTTGTCGTACTCATAGGAGGGGTAGTTGCTGAACACATCAAAAACGTTGGCAGACGACAAAAAAATCAATTTCTTCTGAAACTTGATTAAATAGGTAATCATCTCAAAATGGGCGTGAGTTTGGGCTGCAAAGTCACCTCGAATACAAGAAATGATAAGATCTGGAGCCAGTTCTTCTAACAGAAGGCTAATGGATTCCGTTTCAACATCCCATTGGAACATGCGTTTGTTTTTTTCTAAGTCAGTATGATCTCTTGCGAAAGTGCCATAGACATCATAATAAGGGGACAACTCCTTGAAGAGGGCATTGCCTAGAAAACCACTAGCACCGAGAATTAGTATTTTTTTGGTGTGTTTGATATACTTAAAAACTTAATAAGCCATTTCCGAAATTTAGAAATGGCTTAAGATTATATAAAATTTAGGCTTAAGCCTTGTAAAATGGAGGCTTTACAATAGTCGCTTTTATTGTTTTCTTTCTGATTTGAATATAGATAGATGTTCCAAATTTAGAGTGTTTTGTTTTAACATAACCCATACCGATAGCTTTTTTAAGACTTGGGGACATTGTACCCGAGGTCACATGTCCTATGTCATGGCCTTCTTCGTCTACGATAGCGTAACCATGTCTGGGTATACCTTTATCCTCTAGTTCAAAAGCAACAAGCTTTCTAGAAGGACCATTTTCTTTTTCCGCTTTCAGCGCTTCAGCGTTAATAAAGTCTTTGGTGAATTTAGTAATCCAACCTAACTTAGCTTCAATTGGAGAGGTTGTTTCATCGATGTCGTTACCATATAAACACATGCCCATCTCTAAACGCAAGGTATCTCGAGCAGCTAGTCCAATAGGCTTAATTCCGAAGTCTTTTCCAGCCTCTAATACAGCTGTCCAAATCAATTCAGCATCTTTATTTTTAAAATAAATTTCGAATCCTCCGCTGCCTGTATATCCCGTGGCCGAAATGATCACATCTTGAGCTCCCCCAAACTCGCCTACAGCAAAATGATAAAATTTGATTGCAGATAGATCAAGGGGTGAAATACTTTGCATGGCTTCCAAAGCTTTTGGGCCTTGTATGGCTAACAACGAATACTCATCGGATAGATTGGTAGCAATCGCATCAAATGTGTTGTGTTGGTTCACCCACTTCCAATCTTTCTCTATGTTGGAAGCATTCACTACCATCATAAATTTTTCGTCGTGAAACTTATAGATGATGAGATCGTCTACAATTCCTCCTGTTTGGTTGGGCATACAGGTGTATTGTGCTTGACCGTCGATAAGTGTGGAAGCATCATTACTGGTTATTTTTTGAATAAGCTGTAAAGCCTCTTTTCCTTCAATAAAAAATTCACCCATGTGGGAGACATCAAAAACACCTAGATGTTGCCTTACGGTCTCATGTTCTTCGTTCACTCCAGTATAAGATACAGGCATATCATAGCCTGCAAAAGGGACTATTTTAGCTCCAAGTTGTTTATGAATTTCGGTAAGTGCAGTTGATTTCATATCGCTTCTTTTAGAAGTTGCAAATTTAAAATTTAAATCAAGATTGAGCTCAGCAAATCCCTCATTTCATTAAATAAAACAAAGGTTTTACTTTTTTAGCATCTATGTGCGAATAAAGTTGTAGTTTTAAATCTACTTTTATATCTTAGTATAAAATTTTTATCCAACCAAACTAATTTGAAAAAAATTACTAAAATCATTCTGGCAGACGATCATGATGTAGTTAAGCATGGAGTAGAGGCTCTTTTGCGCCAAACAATCTCTGGTCCAGACATTATTAAAGTATCTTCTATCAATGAGTTGAGGAATCAAATGCTGTGTCAAAAAGACATTCACCTTATCATTTTGGACATTAAAATGCCAGGTGGGAATACTGTGGAAATCGTTAAAGACATAAAAGCTAATTACCCACAAACCAAAATTCTGATGTATTCCGCTCACGAGGAGCCCCAATATGCAGTCAATTTTATTAGAAATGGAGCAGATGGATACTTAGGAAAATCACAACCCCTTCAAAAAATAGCCTTAGCTATTAAAGTTTTAGAAAACGACAAACGGTTTGTAGATGAAAATATTGAAGATGAGGTATTTAATAATAATGGAGCAAATGATCTATCCTTGTCTAATATTTTGTCACATCGAGAATTTCAGATATTAGCTCTTTTGTCAGAAGGCAAGACGAATATTAATATTTCAGATGAGCTTAATCTTCAGAAATCAACGGTGAGTACTTATAAGAAACGCATCATGCAAAAGCTAAATATCAATAATAATATTGGGCTAGTGGATGCGTATAGAACAGACTATAATACCTCCGTCAATTAAGACATATTGCCCTAGATAAAACTACTTCCACAGAAATCTGTTTTAGAGTATTGGTATAGGAAGTTTCTGCTTGTAGCACTTCCAATACCGAGTTGATAAAAGGTTGCTGTTTTAAGTCATTCATTATAATGTCAATCTTTGAGTCATCTATGGACTGACTTAGATCTCCACTTAAAGTGATTTTCAAATCTTTTCTACACGGGATCACTTCAATTGAATTTAATTGGAATTCAATCTTCCTTAATTCATTAATCAATGAAAATAAAAGATACTGATAAAGCTCGGGAAAATTCACAGCTTTAGCAGATAGTTTTCCTTTTAAGTTTATAGATTTTTCGTCCAACTTGAGCAAGTCTAGGCTTGAAGATAAGAGTTCTCTTAGACTTGTTTTCGGTAACTCAGTTAGATGTAGTGAAGACTTTCCCTCCGTGACGAGTTGGTTGGCTTCCTCGCTAAGTTTGGTAGTTGAGGAAGAAATAACACGCCCCGTTTCTATTAAGTCTTCTTGACTATTACTCCCGATTTGAGATTGAAGAATTTCCGAAGAAAATTTTAAATAACCAAGAGGAGAGGCTAAGTCGTGAGATACTTTGGATACTAATGACTTATATTCTGCTTTTGAACTTAAGTACAAGAGTATAATCTCAACTTGTCGTTGTAAATTTTTAAATATCAGCTGGTTTTCCTCGTCCAAGATTATTTCTTTTTATAGTCTATATACATTCTTTGGAAGCTGGGAGAACTCATGTTGTCTTCGCCTAAAAGCTCAATAGAGTGTAGTGATTTCACTCCATCTGGTGTGCGAGCAAACCCCGGGATAATTTCCTGAAGAGCTCTATTGAGTAGAGTTTCATTGGGATCCCCTAGTATACCGAGATTTGGAAAACTTTCTCCTAACTCAATATCTGGTTCTAAACCATCGAAAAAGTCTGTAAACCCATCCTTATTGGCAGTCTTTAAAATTAGCGGCTGAATGGCGTAGGTATGTTCTAAACTTACGTTGTTTCTGGTATAATCTTCAGAATCATATAGCGTGGCGGAGCCTTCAAACTTACCTTCGGTTGTGGTGCCAATTTGGACCACATCGATGTAAGGGTTTAGCGCATTGATGACTAGCTCACTAGCAGAGGCTGAAGAGCCTGTGGTTAAGACAAAAACGCGAGATAAGTTTAAGCTGTTAATGGCTTCACCAGTATTGATTTGGTTATCAAAAATGAGGTTTTCGGGTTCAAAATTGATATTGAAAAGCTGTTGAGCGAAAACCTGGTCGTTGAATTGTCCTGTAATCATACTCGATAAGTCTTTAGCCGTTTCGATACTCCCACCAGAATTATATCTTAAATCCAAAACTAGGTCGCTAATACCTTCAGTAGCAAAATTTGCAAATACAGCATTGAGCTCAGTATTAAATGGGGTTCTAAAGTTATTATACATCAGATAACCTACTTTAACGCCATCAAGATCTAAAACACGATGATCATGGATAGGGTTTTCTGTCAATTGAACTTTGTTTAAAGCAACTTCTTGGTCAAGTTGGACAAGACCTCCATTTTGAAATTCTGCCAACCCAATGGTATAACTCGCAGGATTGAGGAGCCGATTAAAATCTGTATCTGGTGAAAAGACTGTTCCGTCTATACGGTTAAAGATCATACCTCTTTCCAAACCAGCAGAGTCCGCAGGGGAACCTGGAATAACATATCTCACGTAGCCAAAAACCGTATTGGTTCCAATAAATCTAACCAAACCAAATGCCATTCCGTTATCAAGTGAAATTCCATCTAAACTTTGTTCGAGTGCAACAAAATCGGATACTAGAAAACTAAATCGATCCTGGTCTGCCAATAGAGAATTGAAAAATTCTGCGGGGAATTCTACACTCTCCAAAAAGTCTCTATACTCTGGAGTGCTTTCAAATCTATCGTCTGCCAAATCTGGAGAATCGCTTTTGTATACATAAAAGATATTCATCGCCTTCCAGATATAATCTTTAATATTTTCTTGATTTGCAAGCTCGTTGATATTGGTAATGTTATCATCCCGGTCGTCTTGGCAAGAATTAAGGAATAAGAGAGATAGGCTTATAAACGCAAAAAGTTTCAATACTTTCATTTATCAAATTTTAGATAAAAATAAACAAATTTGCGAAAGTTCTTTATGAATGTAACAAAACATATCTTACGTCGTCTTCTTTAAAAACAGACTCTACATGACTTCTGAAGATTATAACAAACATATACTGCCCGTAAGAGATAAAATCTTTAGGTTTTCACTGCGTTTGTTGTCTTCTGAAGCTGCAGCTAAAGATGCAACTCAAGATGTTCTTATGAAATTATGGAATAGGAGAGCGAAGTTATCGGCGGTAACCAATGTAGAAGCTTATGCAATGACGATGACCAAAAACTTATGTTATGATGTTTTAAAATCCAAACACCACAAAACGCTGGAGTTGGTTCATAATTCTTATTCTGAAACCAACTCAGGTCTTGGATCTCAAATTGAAGCTAGAGACGAAGTCGACTTGGTCAAAAAGTTTATTGATGCTTTGCCAGAGCAGCAAAGAGCTATCATACAGTTAAGAGACGTCGAGCAATTTTCGAATAAAGAAATTGAAGACATTATGGGAATGAATTCCACATCTGTGAGAGTCGCCTTATCGAGAGCTAGAAAAAAGATTATGAACGAATTGAAAAAAACCTCCGCCTATGGACTTCAGTAAAGCATATATAACCATGTTGTTGGATCTGTACGACGATGGAGAAACAACCTTAGAACAAGAACGCGACTTAAAGTCTTACTTTGCTAGCGAGTCTTACGATAAAGACTTCGAGCCTTACGCTGTTTTATTCAGCTATTTTGAAACTGAATCGAAAACCACTTCGCAAGTAGAAGTAGATCTCCAATCTTCTAAGCCCAATAAGTTCTTATGGCTCAACGTGGCGGCGAGTATAGTTGTTATTCTCGGTGCAGTATGGCTTTTTACATATTATGAAAAGCAACAGGATATACAGGCAGCCAGAATAGCTTTCGAAAAAACACAAAATGCACTTAACTTTCTGTCCTATAATATGAATGAAGGTTTGGAAAAATTGGAATATATAGAAGTATTCAACACTCAAAAAAACAAAATAATAAAATAAAGCTATGAAACGAATTAAAATTTTAGGTCTAATAATGACCATTGCTTTTTTAAGCACCAAATCTTTTGCACAAGATTTTTCTAAATACGATAATATAAGAGAGATAAACTCTATTGTCGTTAACAAAAGCATGTTTAAATTAATGAGTAAACTCGATCTCGGCAGTGATGACGAAGATGTGAAGGCCCACTTGGAGATAGTAAAAAATCTAGATGACATAAAGGTGTATACCACCGAAAGTCTTGACTATGGAAAACAGCTTCAAGCTGATTTTAACATCTTAAAATCTAAGAATAATTTAGAGGAATTGATGCGAATCAAAGATGATGGTAAAAATGTAAACTTTTACATTAAACCCGGTAAAACAGATGACTATGTGAGTCAACTCTTGATGTTTATCAATTCTTCAGAAGCTTCAGATACGCAATCGGTTTTGATGGTCATCAACGGGAATATTGACTTGAAAAACATTTCAAAGTTAACCAGTCAAATGAATATCCCTGGAGCAAAATCTTTAGAAAATTTAAAAGAACAATAAGATGAAATCATTTATAATAGGGGTAGTGGCTTTAAGTACTTTATGGGCTTGTAATTCCAACCCAAGTCTCCAAAAGTACTTAGTAGAAAAAGAAAGTAATCCTGAATTTATTTCAGCAAGTTTATCCATGGATCTTCTTATTCAAAACCTAGACAGTTTAAGTCCAGAGGAAAAGAAGAGTGTTAAGAAGATAGAAAAAATAAATGTTCTTGCTCTTTTAAAAGATAAAGGAGAATCTGCATTAGAAGCCGAAAGGACCGCATTGCGCTCTATCCTAAAGCAACCAGAATATAAGTCTCTTATTAATTTTAACGGGGCAGACCGAGAGGCTAAATTTCTGTATTCTGGTAATGAAGAGGATATTCAAGAAATTGTCTTTTTTGGATATGATTTAAAAATGGGGATGCTGCTGCTGAGAATGAGAGGGAGTAATATTGAACCCAATGATATTTTTAAAATAACCCAAATGGGAGACCAGCTTAACCTAGGAGCAATTTCTGGTTTTGAGGGTCTTATGGAAGATTCAATGCAATAAGCTTAAAGGGCCATTAAAATTATGTTATAGGCTCTTGTTTTTTAATTTTATTTAAGATATTTATGAAAAATTAATCATTTATGGATATTCTTATTATAATTTTAAAAGTCATTATTGCTGCCGGTATTTTAAACGTCTGGTTATTAAGGTTTAACCTTAAAACTGAATGGAGAGGGGATGGAGCTGGTAATATGAATGAAGAATTCAGTAATTATGGCTTACCGAGTTGGATGGTTCCTGTAATTGGTTTTCTTAAAATAGGTTTTGCTGGACTTTTGATAATAAGCATTTTTAAAACGGATGCCAATCTTGGATTTATTGGAGCTGTAGGTATGGGGGTTTTAATGATAGGTGCTATTGGTATGCACATCAAAATTAAAGATTCTCCTAGGCGTTCACTACCTGCTTTTTTAATGCTTGTAATGTCCGCTATTATTGCTTTCTTTTAGTTTGAAGTTTCAAGGTTTGTGATGGAAATCGGTAAACCAAAAATTGATTTTTCCGTAGATAAAATCATATCAGACTGGGTTTTTACCCAGTCTTTCCATTTGGCGGTAACTCCACCTATTGGAATTATAGAAACCCACATTTTGAAAGCTTTGGGTCTGTAATTTTCATCGACAATCCAAAGATAGGAATCTCCGGGTGTAGTCCCCCCAGAGGTATAGGTTATCAATAAGGCTTCTTTTCCTTCCGTATTCACAACACGTCTTTCTACTTCATCATCCATCAGTTTATAAGGGGCAATTAGCCAAAAGGAATCATTATTAAAATTCTTAATGGCCCTCTGGATGTGTTGTTGACGTATCTTGTCGTCCATAACTTTAGGAGATATAATTTGACTAGAGTCGTAATCTTTTAAATTTAACCTCACCACCTCGTCACCAGAATTAACCAGCACATAATTTTCATCTTTGTGCCATTCATAAGAATGCATTCCCGCAAACGTCCAGCTAATCACCTTGGTGTTTTTATAAGCGTCGTAGTTAAGCTCTTTTAAAATCTGTTTGGCTAATTCATCTGCCTTTGCACCTTCTTTGCCTTTTGGCAAGTCTTCAGAAATTATTACTCCAATTGTCGTTAGTAATACAACTATGCAGAGGATGATAATTCCAATAACCTTGAGTGTTTTCCAAATCCATTTCATAAATTCTGATTGATACTTTTAATTTTTTCTTTACAAAACGCTCTTATGTCTTTAAAAAACGATTCAAACTCCTCTTCAAATTCTTTTTGATGATCTATATAAATATTGACTCCCTTTTGAAGAGTAGTTTCATGCTTAGTCTTGTTGTTCATTTGTTTTAAGATTTCGTGTAAACCTTCAATGCTAGCATAACTCACCAGCCAGTTGTGTTCTATCATATACGGAACTGCTCTGGATATTTTTTTGGGTAAGATATCTATATTTGTGTCTAGAAGCAGATAAAAATCCTCTGCAAACAGGTTTAAATCCACTTCAGAATAGGTGTTCCACTGCTTAGCTAATATATGGTCGTAAATCATATCGATAACTACGCCGTTGTAATGTCCCACAGCATCAAAAAAGCGATGGGCCCCTTTTGAGACCAAAGGGTGATGATCGGTAAAATCGTCTATAGCTCTATGGAGTATAATCCCTTTTTGGATGTCTTTTGGAAATTCTTTATAAGACTTTCCTTTAATTTCATCGGCGATAAAATTTCCTAGTTTTAGAAATTCATCATTTCCAGAAAGATAGATATGAGCTAAATAATTCATTGCCCTAAAGTAAATTTTCTTATCACTTTTAGCAAATTATTACGGAGTTAAATCTATGGACTCGTATATTTACACTTAAAAACTTTTCAAATCCAAACAAATATGACACTAATCAAATCTATTTCTGGTATTCGCGGGACCATCGGCGGTAAAGTGGGGGAGAATTTAACCCCCTTAGACATTGTTAAATTTTCTGCAGCTTATGGAAAATGGATCAAAACACAACGAAGAAAAGATAATTACAAAGTTGTAGTTGGTCGGGATGCCAGGATTTCTGGAAAAATGGTTCAATCGCTAGTGATGCAAACCTTATCTGGAATGGGTATTCATGTGGTGGATTTAGAACTGTCTACGACACCTACGGTTGAAGTTGCTGTGACTATGGAACATGCCGACGGTGGAATCATTCTTACGGCAAGCCATAATCCTAAACAATGGAATGCCTTAAAGTTACTCAATAAAGACGGGGAGTTCCTAAATGCAGAAGAGGGTGAGCAGATTTTGAAATTTGCAGAAGAGGAAGATTTTGATTTTGCAGAAGTTAACGATCTAGGAAAAATATCATTTCATAATGCCTATATCGATTTACATATAGAAGAGGTGCTAAATCTCAACTTGGTAGAGGTCGATCGAATAAAGAATTCCAAATTTAAAGTGGTAGTCGATGCCGTAAATTCATCGGGAGGTATTTCTATACCCCCTCTTTTGGAAATGCTAGGGGTAGAGGTAGTGAAATTATATTGTGAGCCCACGGGGGAGTTTCCTCATAATCCAGAGCCCTTGGCTAAAAACCTTCAGGACCTATCCAAATTGGTGAAAGAAGAACATGCAGATTTGGGTATCGCAGTAGATCCCGATGTGGATAGACTGGCCTTGGTCGATGAAAAAGGGGAGATGTTTGGAGAGGAATATACCTTGGTGAGTGTAGCTGACTATGTTTTAAGTCGAAAAAAAGGAGCGACGGTGAGCAATTTATCTTCCTCTAGGGCTTTGAGAGATGTCACAGAAAAGCATGGTTGTGAATATTTTGCAAGTGCTGTAGGCGAAGTCAATGTAGTCGCTAAAATGAAAGAAGTGAATGCGGTGATTGGTGGAGAGGGAAATGGAGGAGTGATCTATCCAGAGTCTCACTACGGAAGAGACAGCTTGGTAGGGGTTGCTCTATTTTTAAGCTTATTGGCTGAACGAGAAATAAAGGTATCGGAGCTCAGGCAGACCTATACTTCCTATTTTATGGCTAAAGAAAAAATTGAGCTAACGCCAGACTTGGATGTCGATAAGTTGTTGGAGGCTATCGCTAAAACGTATCAAACTGAAGATATAACGACTATTGATGGTGTGAAAATTGACTTTAAAGAGAACTGGGTTCACTTAAGAAAGTCCAATACAGAACCTATCATCAGAATTTATACGGAAGCTAAAAGCCAGAATGAAGCTGATAATTTAGCCCAGCGTTTTATTTCTGAACTTAGAGAGCTTAGTAACTAAATTAAATCTATTCGCTAGAAAGTCGCCTGTGTTTCCATCGCTTATGAGTCCAGAGGTAATATTCTGGAGCTTCGTGTATCTGGCTTTCGACCAATTTTAAAAACTGATCCGTAATCTCAAAATCAGCAAAACCTTTGGGTTCCTTGGCAATTGTTTTAAACCTGGCTTGATAATGCCCGCGTTTAATTTTGGTAACACTACAAAAAACAACACTAGAGTCCAGTTTTTTAGCTATCATTTCTGCACCGGTATGGATAGGAACTTCAATGCCCATAAATTTTTGCCAGTGATAAGCTTTATCGATTTTTGGCGATTGGTCAGAAATAAAACCACTAATGGATGTTTCGTTTTTGACTTTTGCCTTTAGTAAAGTTGGGATAATTTCCTTAGTTGTAATGAGTTCAGTATTATATTTAGCTCGGATTTTTTTAATGAGTTTATCAAAATATTTATTTTTCAATCTTTTATAAACAGCATACCCCCTTGACTTTACATGTCTTTGCATAATAAAAATCCATTCCCAATTACCATAATGAGCCATCATTAAAACAACGCTTTTCCCTTCGTTCTCAATTCTTTGAATTTCTTCAATATTAATAAGTGCAAAGCGTTTTTTGATTTCTTCTTCAGAAATGCTCAGGGATTTTATAGATTCAAAAATCAAATCACAAAAATGCTTATAGAACTCTTTGGCAATCTTTTCTTTCTCTTGCTTCGATTTTTCAGGAAAGGCTAAATTCAAATTTTCAAGAACAACTGTTTTACGGTATCTAAAGAGTCTAAAAATCACAATAAAAAAGACATCGGAAAGGAAATATAAAACCTTGAACGGCAAAATTGAAATCAACCAAATAAAGGGATAAACTAAATAAAAAACCAGTGCATGCATCACTTAAAATTTCACCAAAGATAGGTATATTTGGCGTTTAGTGATTTAAATTATGGGTGGAATCGATTTAGTTATTATAGCTGTTATTGCAGCAAATGTTTTGATGTCTTTTAAAGGATTTAACGATTTTCAATTCTTCAATAAGTATAAATTTGAGGTGTCTTCCATCAAGGCAGGTGATAAAATAAGAATTTTGAGCTCTGGATTTCTTCACGTGGATACTACTCATCTTTTTGTAAATATGTTGACCCTCTATTTTTTCGCTTCTAGTGTCACAAGTTTTTTGGGGACAACGGGGTTCTTGTTGGTCTACTTCGGAAGTTTGATTATAGGAAATCTATTGTCTCTTTATTTTCATAAAGATGACTATGGGTATACGGCAGTTGGAGCTAGTGGTGCTGTAGTAGGAGTTCTTTACGCTGCCATTTTGCTCCAGCCCGATATGATGTTAGGTTTATTTTTTATTATTCCTATGCCAGCGTATGTATTTGGAATAGGCTATTTATTTTATTCCATTTGGGCAATGAAAGCTAGAAGAGATAATATAGGCCACGATGCCCACTTTGGTGGAGCTATGGGAGGGTATTTTATTACTCTATTGCTATCGCCTTGGGTGCTAAAAGAACACCTACTAATGGTTATTCTGCTAGCGGTTCCTATTCTAGTTTTGTTTGTTTTACAAAAGATGGGAAAACTATAATTTTAAGAATATACGCCTAGTTCATTTCATTCTATAATTTGCTTATCTATATTTGTATTTAATTTCACCTATGAAACTCTTTAAATTTATATTCAGTAAGACTTTTTTGGTTCAATTGATTCTAGCAGTGGTTGTTTTAGTCGCTCTGGTATTTGGTGCTTTAAAGTACCTTGATGTCACTACCAATCACAACGATACGATTGAGGTTCCTGACCTTTCAAAGTTTCAATTGGACATCGTAGACAAGAAACTTGAAGAAATGAATCTGAGAAGAGAAATATTAGACTCAGCTAGTTTTAATCCAAAATACCCGCCATTTTCTGTCTTGGATCAAGTTCCAAAACCAGGAAAACGCGTAAAAGCAAATAGAAAAATATACCTTACGCTTAATTCTTCGGGATATATCGATGTTGAAATTCCTCAGAATTTAATTCGAAAAACAAGACGACAGGTAGAGCCTACCTTAATAGCTTTAGGTTTTGAAATTGGAGATATTATAATGAGACCCGATATTGCTAAGGGAGCTATATTAGAATTAAGGCATAAAGGAGAGACCATAGAAGCTGGGGATTTTCTGCAAAAGACCAGTACCATAGACCTAGTGGTTGGAGATGGTAGCTTAAGATAAAATAATCAATAAGAGTTTACAAGACAATTAGTATGCAAACACAGGAGGATTTAGACGAAAACGACGAACTTTATGAACACCATAGCTTTAAAGCGAACAAAGGTCAGGAGCCACTTCGTGTGGATAAATTTTTAATGAATTTTATTGAAAATGCAACGCGTAATAAGGTCCAACAAGCCGCAAAGGACGGTAACATTTATGTAAATGGGATTCCTGTAAAACAAAATTATAAAGTCAAAGCTGGGGATGAAGTCAAAGTTCTTTTAGCGTATCCTCCTTATGAGAACTTATTGACTCCAGAAGATATTCCTTTGGATATTGTTTATGAAGATGATGCTTTACTTGTTGTGAACAAGTCTCCCGGTATGGTTGTTCACCCAGGTCATGGAAATTATTCAGGGACTTTAATTAATGCTCTTGTTTATCATTTTGAAAATTTACCCAATAATAGTAGTGATCGTCCGGGACTCGTCCATCGCATCGATAAGGATACCAGCGGACTTCTTGTGGTTGCTAAGACTGAAGCCGCTATGGCTTATCTTTCTAATCAGTTTTTTCATAAAACCAGCAAAAGGGAGTATGTGGCAATAGTCTGGGGAAATCTCGATGAAGAGGAGGGAACTATTGAAGGGAATATTGGACGTAATCCAAAAAACAGACTTCAGAATATAGTTTATCTTGGAGAGGATGCAGATCAAGGTAAGCCCGCGGTAACTCACTATAATGTGATTGAACGCTTAGGATACGTCACTCTTATTTCTTGTCAATTGGAAACAGGTCGAACCCACCAGATCCGCGTGCATTTAAAACACATAGGGCATACCTTATTTAACGACGAGCGCTATGGCGGTGATAAGATTCTTAAGGGAACCACGTTTACCAAATACAAACAATTTGTTGACAATTGCTTTAAAGTACTCCCACGGCAGGCTTTACATGCTAAAACATTGGCTTTTGAACATCCAACAACTAAAGAATGGATGGAATTTAATTCAGAAATTCCCGAAGACATGACCAAATGCATCGAGCGTTGGAAAAATTATGCTAAAAACAGCAAAGAAAATATTTAGTATCAACTTCCTTGATAACTGTATTTTTAATAATTAGTTAACTAGATCCTTAAGTTGCTTGATTTCAATTATTTTTAAAATAAAACATGAAACTTATAGTATCACCAGCCAAATCGTTAAATCAAAATGATAAGCTCCCAACCAATAGACATACAACACCAATTTTTGAAAACCTAGCTGCTCAAATCAATCGTAAGCTATCTAGAATGACCAAAGATGAGATAGGCGAATTGATGAATATAAGTGATAAGCTTGCCGATCTTAACTATGGGCGTTATCAAAGCTTTAAAGATTCTCATAGCCCAAAAAATTCCAGACCAGCTATTTACATGTTTGATGGTGATGTCTATAGCGGTATAGATGCTTACACAATTTCCGAAGATAAGATAGAAACCTTGCAAAAATCTCTTCGTATTTTATCTGGAATGTATGGGATTTTAAGACCTTTAGATCTTATGCAGCCCTACAGATTGGAGATGGGCACTAAGTTGCCTATTGAACAAGACAAAGATTTGTACGCTGTGTGGAAAGAAAAAGTCACCAAGCAACTAAATTCAGAAATGATAGAAGGGGAGTTACTCGTGAATTTGGCAAGTCAAGAATATTTTAAAGCTATAGATACCAAAACAATTAAAGCAAAATTAATTTCTCCTGTCTTCAAAGATTTCAAAAATGGAAAATTGAAAATAATCAGTTTTTATGCTAAGAAAGCTAGAGGATCTATGGTGAGGTATATTTTGGATAAGGATGTGGAAACCTTGGAAGGAATTAAAGGGTTTAATTACGATAACTATCATTTTTCTGAAGAATACACGGAAAATGAGGATGATCCCGTATTTATCAGGTAATTGCTAGTGATTTAATACGATCATAGCATTACTATCAATAGAGACTTTTTTCAAAATTATTTATTTTTTGATCTATAAAATCGATTTGGTAAATATAAATGTTGGTGGTGCTATTTGCTAGACCTTAACTTAAATTACCAACTAGTGGAAATACTTGGTATTTCTTTGTTTATCTCAATGGAGCTTCTATAGGTTTTCTAACACGTTTAAAATAGTTGTAAACTATTTTAAAAAGATGAAGTAAGTATAAGTATTAAAAAAGACCAAGATCATTTATTAAAATGATGCTCTTCTTCTTTAGTTAATAATCTAGATTTAACAACAAATCTATAGCCTTCGGGTATTTCTAGTGAAAAGCTAGAACCTCGACCTTCTGTTATATCAATGGTAAGGTGAGTGTGTTTCCAATATTCAAATTGAGCTTCGTTCATGTAAAATTTAACTCCTCCAATTTCGCCCATATAAATATCAGATTCGTCTAAGTAAAAGTCTTCTTTGGGTAAAAGCATTGGTGATGAGCCGTCACAACAGCCACCACTAAGATGGAAAATAACATTCCCGTGCTTTAATTTCAACTCTTTTAATTTTTTTTCGGCATTTTCAGTTATATCAACTCTAGTATAAGGCATAATATTTTTGTTCTAATGGGTTTAAAACATACATCTCAACTTTTTAATTTTCCACAATTAAATTCAGAATAAACTAAAAAGTCAAGGCGTATGTTGAATATTATTTTGAATTGACTTAGATCTAAAAGAATCCGAGCTTATTTTTATCATAAGAAATAAGCATGTTTTTGGCTTGGCGATAGTGGTTGAGCATCATCAAGTGGTTTTCTCTACCAAATCCAGATTTTTTATAACCTCCAAATGGTGCATGAGCTGGGTAATCGTGGTAGCAGTTGACCCATACTCTACCTGCTTTTATAGCTCTTGGAATTTGATAGAGTTGATGGGCATCTCGTGTCCATACTCCAGCACCTAGCCCGTAAAGTGTATCATTGGCAATTTCCAAAGCTTCAGCTTCATCTTTAAATTTACATACTGCGAGTACTGGACCAAAAATTTCTTCTTGGAAAATTCTCATTTTGTTGTGACCTTCCAAGATAGTTGGCTGAATATAAAAACCATCAGCATATTCTCCACTAGCTTTGAAGGCTTTTCCACCACAAAGCACTTTGGCACGTTCCTTTTTACCAATATCAATATAAGATAAAATCTTTTCATATTGATCGTTGGAAGCTTGTGCACCTACTTGAGTATTCATGTTGAATGGATCTCCTTGTATAATAGCTTTTGTGCGCTCTACAACACGTTCCACAAACTTGTCATAAATATCTTCCTGAACTAAAAGTCGCGATGGACATGTACAAACTTCACCTTGGTTGAAGGCGAAAAGAACGGCTCCTTCGATGCATTTATCCAAAAACTCATCATCATGATCCATTACAGAATTAAAAAATACGTTCGGAGATTTTCCACCCAATTCCATAGTCACTGGGTTGAGGTTTTTGGATGCATATTGCATAATTAATTGACCAGTAGTGGTTTCACCGGTGAATGCGACCTTATTCACTTTTGAACTTGAAGCCAATGGTTTGCCTGCTTCAGGACCAAAACCATGGATTACATTTAAAACACCAGGCGGTAATAAATGACCAATTTTCTCCATAAGGAAAGTTGCTGAACTTGGTGTTTGCTCTGCGGGTTTTAAAACTACACAATTCCCAGAAGCTAGTGCAGGGGCAACTTTCCAAGCGAGCATAAGCATTGGAAAGTTCCAAGGTATAATTTGAGCAACTACACCTAAAGGCTCTTTTATAATTAATGAAAGTGTATTTTCGTTGAGTTCTGTAGCACTTCCTTCTTCCGCTCTTATAACAGAGGCAAAGTATCTGAAATGATCTACAGCTAAGGGAATATCTGCATTTACTGTTTCTCGTATGGCTTTACCATTATCGTAAGTATCTATTGCCGCAAATTCGTTTAAATTTCCCTCTATAACGTCTGCAATCTTTTGAAGAATAGAAGCTCTATGCGCTGCAGATGTATTTCCCCAAGCCACTTTTGCGGCATTGGCTGCATCTACAGCTTTTTCTACATCTTCTTTCTGAGATCGTGGATATTTTGCAATCAATTGATTGTTGGTGGGTGACGTGTTTTCAAAATATTGACCTCCAATAGGATCTACAAACTCTCCATTGATATAGTTACCATACTTTTCTTTGAATTTTGGTTTTGAGTGATTCATAATATTATGTGTTTAAAAATTAGAATGAGTTAAAAATAGACTATAAATTTTATTTAAAATATAATAATACTATCTTTAAATATCATAATTCTATTTATTTAAAAATGTCCTTAGATTCAACTTTACACAATCATATAAATTATAGAAAGATTGAAACTTTAGTAGAAGACCGAACAATTTATTCTGCTGAATTTGCCGAAATGAATATTTATGAAACACATAAAAAAGCTAATCAGGTTTATCTAGAGTTTGATTGTCCTATTATAGCAAGTATGATTTCTGGAAGAAAAATCATGCATTTAAAAAACAAGGCCACTTTCGATTTTTTACCTGGCGAGTCTGTTGTACTTCCAGCTAAAAAGAAAATGATTATCGATTTTCCAGATGCAACCTTGGACTCTCCTACTCGATGTATGGCGCTAGGAATTGATTCTCAAAAAATTCAAGAAACTATAGATGTTTACCAAAATGCAACTGAAATAGAAGAAAGTTTTACTTTAAGCTCTAACCTCAACTTATCTCCGTTACATCTAAATAATAATACTCAAGTACAACATCTTGTAGAGAGGCTTTTGCAAACTTTTATTAGTGGGCATAAGTCTAAAGACGCGTTATTGGATGTCATGATAAAAGAGCTCATACTCCGCTTACTACAAACAAATGCTCGAGGAGCCTTACTAGATGAAAATTCTTATTTGTTTGATAACAATAGAATGGCTTTTGTCCTAAAATATATTAGAGAATATTATAAAGATGATATTACGGTAGAGGATTTGGCTGACAAGGCTTGTATGAGTAAATCTCATTTTTATAAAAGCTTCAAAAACACTCTGGGTGAAACCCCGATGGAGTATTTGAATAGTGAGCGATTAAAACAAGCAAAAAAACTTATAAGAACAACCTCATCCAAGCTATCTGAAATAGCTTTTTCTACTGGTTTTAATAGTTCTAGTTATTTTGTTACCCAATTCAAAAAACAGGAAGGTATGACGCCTAGTCAATTTAGGAAATCAATTCTATATCAGTTTCGCAGAAACTGATATATATCATATTTCACTCATTTCCAGTCTATTTGTAACTTTTGTTTCATTTAATTTTTCAGATATCTCTTAATTTAGCTGTATAATTCTAAAACAGTAATTATGAAAGTTGAACAAATTTATACAGGATGTATAGCTCATGCGGCTTATTATGTAGAAAGTAATGGAGAAGCAGCGATCTTTGATCCGTTGAGAGAGGTCCAGCCCTATATCGACAAGGCCAACGAAGATGATGCTAAGATAAAATATGTTTTTGAAACGCATTTTCACGCTGATTTTGTGAGCGGTCATTTAGATTTGGCTAAAAAAACAGGAGCCGATATTGTTTTTGGCCCTACTGCTAAACCTAATTTTGAAGCAGTTATTGCTGAGGATAATCAAGAATTTAAAGTTGGAGAGTATACGATTAAAGCAATTCATACTCCAGGACATACAATGGAGTCAACTACTTATTTACTCATAGATGAAACTGGAAAGAATCATGGTATTATTACAGGAGATACTTTATTTATTGGCGACGTAGGTCGTCCAGATCTAGCACAACATGTGATTGCTGAACTTACTGAAGAAAAACTGGCAGCTCATCTTTTTGATTCTCTTAGAAATAAAATTATGCCATTGTCAGATGATTTGATAGTCTATCCTAATCATGGTGAAGGGAGTACATGTCATAAAATGATGAATAAGAAGACTACAGACACACTAGGTCATCAAAAAGAGGCTAATTACCCCCTAAGAGTAGATATGACTAAAGAGGAATTCATAGTGGATTGCGAAGAAGGCTATCGAAGTAAGATAGCAGCATCTCATCTTAAGCAGAGAGGTTTCGACAATGTTGTGGATGTTATACCAATTTAAACCTAAAATGTCGCAATAAATCGTTTGTTTTTAGCTTGTTTTTTATCAAAAATAATTATCGCAATTTAAGCTATGATAACTATTTTAACTTCAATCAATTAAAAAACCTGTGCTGAGCTACGTCGTAGTATAATTCAATTTATTTATACGACATTATAAACTTAATTTGGTATTAAAGGTGGCTTTGAGGAAATCCTTGAAGAAGATGAGATACCAACAACCAACTATGTTTGCCCTACAACTTTACTATAAAAAACAAACTCGGTTATAAAAAAAAGCTCCATTTGGAGCTTTTTTTTATAGGTGTAACCCACATTCTGTTTTAGGATTATTGTTCCATCGACCGCTTCTGTCCTCTCCAGGAACAGTGCAGTGTCGACAACCGATAGAATGATATCCTTTACTCACTAAAGGGTGAAAGGGTAAATCATGTGCTTTTATAAAATCGTCTCTTTGTTGCTTGCTTACATCTACAAGAGGATAAAATTTAAGGATGTCACCTCTTTGTTCAAAAATATCTAGTGAGTGTCTATGGTCACTTTGCCATTCCATCAATCCTGATACCCAAACAGTGTATTTGTTTTTAATCACTTCGAGAGGTTTTACTTTATTAATAGAGCAGCAGGAGTCTGGGTTTTTGGACCAGGTTTTGTCTTTGGTCGTAAATTCATGTTCATGAGCTAAGGCTCTAACGGATTTTACCTTGAGGTTGTAAGCTTCAGAAAGTTGTTTTTTGTAACTCAATGTCTCATCAAAATGATAACCTGTATCAATGAAGTAAATAATCTGATTTGTATTTACTTCAGAAAATAATTTTAGTAGGAATGCAGAAGTTGCTGCAAAAGAGCTTGTTAGCATTATCTCTGATTCATCAAAATCTTCATACAAAGCTTTGATGCGATCTATTAAACTTAAAGTTTTATATTTTTTGTTGAGTTTCTGTATTTCTAATTCAGAAATGGTTCTCTTCTCCGCAATTTCACTCATTCTATCTCTAGATATTTTAACTTTGCGAATATAAGTAACTGTTTACTTTTTGTCATAAATTTGACCAGTAAACTTCAATACATTGAGGTTTACTGGTCAAAAACTAAATAACTGTCAATTTTATAAATATACATTCAATGGGTTTTTTTGATAAACTGTTTAATACGAAGTCAACACAACAAGAAGAGAAAACTTCAAAATCTAATTTTACTTGGCGTCAACTAGAAGATATCTCCCAGCTCGATGCTGTAGAACAACTTTCTGAAGAAAAACTAGTTGTGATTTTTAAGCATTCAGTGTCTTGTGGAATCAGCAATATGGTTTGGCACCAGTTTCAAAATAACATAGATTTTACCAACGAGCATATTGAAATGTTATATCTCGATCTACTAGCAAATAGAGACATTTCCAACGAGATTACTCGTCGTTTTCGAGTTTTGCACCAATCGCCTCAAATTTTAGTGATTCAAAACAAGGAGGTGGTACATCATGCCTCACATTCAGCCATACGACTATCAAACATCAAAGAGTTGTTACCTTCTTAGTTTGAGTTTTTCTACTCTACAATTAATTTGTGGGTAGTAGTCTGAGCTCGGAAGGTCAACTTAACCAGGTAAATTCCAGAGTTAAGACTGCTTGTATTCAGTTTTAGTTCTCCAGAAGACACGCGGTTTTTTTGGATTTCTATATTTTGTAATACCATACTGAAAACTGAAACCTTTAATTCGTTGTTGAAGTCTGGGTTATGCTTAAGATAAGTATATCCAGTATTTGATGGGTTTGGATAAAGCTGTGAACGAGTTGCCAACTCATTTTGTGATGTGCCTAGGGTAACTTGCTCAAATCGAATTTTAAATCGATCTGAATTTACAGATTCAGTAATAGTTTAATCAACTTCGAAAGTTATTTTATTTTTACCAGAATTTAGCGGATATTCCTCTCCGGTATAAGTGTCTTTAAAATAGACATCAAACTCCTCTACGTTGGTCATCGTAATAAACATGGAATACTCTGTAGCCGTATAATTTCCAATCCAAAAGTTAAGTTTCTCATCAGCAGCTGGATATTTCCTTTTTTCAATAGCTAAGTAATTTGAGTCATTTTCTAAAATACTAAAAGACTCTTCAGTATTTCATACTTTGGTAGCATCAAATTGATTGATATCGTTAGAATAATTATCATTGAATTTAAAGCGAACACCATCTACAACTTTATTATCATCTTTTCTGATTAGTGTTAAATCAAACTTGCCAAGGGTTTCTGGGGTACTAAAAGCTTCATTATTGAGGGTGTTGTCAGTTTTATATTTTTCTTTAAATACTAAACTAGGTTGATTTTGATCATTTGCAGTTTCAGCTGTTTCTATAAAAACGGCTTGGTTGGGTTGAATATATCTAAAAGGCTCTGCTACAGCTGTGTCCAATTCTTGTCTAGAAGGAATATATTCTACTGGATTTGAGTCAAGATCAACTGTAATATAACCGCCGACAAAAAAATCAGTTTCTACATTAGACTAGCTTTTGCTCCAGCCACTCTTAAGATAAGGAAGAATTCAACACACATAAGTGGTACTGTTAAAACCCAGTCTACATATCTATAAAATGAAGGTGTTTCTACAAATGCATAGTTCTAAAAGCTCTTGAACAAAAATAAAACACCACTATTGTATAGTGTCCAAAGACTAGTCATGATAACTTACACGGATCTTATATGAGTAATCAAAATGATAATAAAGTGGTGTATAAGCCTTCTGGTTAATGGGGGTAATATCATTGAATCCCGTCGGCTTTAATAAGATTACTCAAGTTTCGCACCTAATCCTTTAGTATAAATTTACAGCTATTATTATTGAGAACGAATCAAGGATATAGTTCTATTGTCTAACCTCACTTCTCCAGTTTCAACTTTCCATCTTATTTCTACCGTATCTTCTTCCTCTATAATGACCATTCCCTGCAGAGATACTATTGCGCTTTGTGAAGTAATTATTCTACTAGAATTACTTATCTCCACTTCATTTTTATAAATACTGTAAGTAGAAGTAGCAATTTTGGGAGACGACGAGACTGTACCTGAGGGATATTCTTCTCCATTATGAGTCCCAGTCATCGTTAAAGTTCCTGCTGCAGTACCCACATCTCCTGTTGTTGTTGCAGTGGCTACATCGGAAACCGCACCATCAGAACTCCACATTGTAAATGTGGAAAGGACTCCTAAATCATCAGGAGAAGCAACTGTTGGAGAAGTAATAACAACGTTTGCCCCAAGAGTTACTGCCCCTAATTTTGTAAATAGTCTTCCCTCAAGGTTTGAATCAGCACCCAATGACACTGCTCCAGCACCAACGCCTCCACCAAGCATGGTGCCTTTCATTACGGTGTTAGCTGCAGTAGACATGGCTGCGCCACTCACCCAGAATATATTTTCTGGTTTTGCATTTCCTGTCAATACTACATTTGTATCCGCTGTTGTAGTGAATGCCGCAGAGCCTCTAATAATAAATATGGGATTTTCTGTAGCTGTTCCTCCATCCAATGTAAGTGTTCCAGCAATCGATGCTGCTCCAGAAACGTCATAAACTCCGGGAGACAAAGTTTCTCCACTACCAAAAGTTGGATTGTGAGTTTCTCCGTCTGGATATGCCATTAATTGATTGTATAGATCACTCGCATCAATAACACCTTGGCTAGAACTAAATGTTAAACCACCGGATATGCTGGTGTGCTGGGCATTGAATAATACGAGGTAGGTACCAGAATCAGGGGATATCGTCATTTCTGGCACCAACACATTACTAGTAGATTCAGTGCTCACAATACCACCTTCAGTGATAGAATTAATAGTTGGGGTCTCCTGTGTATTAGTACCTACCCATTTTGGATTTATAGGTGTCCCAGTATTTGTTTCACCATTATCCAAGGTAAGATTATAAATCATTAAACCTTTGGCGGGAAGTAAGATAGCATCTCTTTGTGATGATGATAATCGTGGCATTAAAAAGCCCTGGCTTGTGGAAGAAACATCCAGTGATGAAGAAGCATCAGGTGTTAAAGTCCCTATGCCTACTTGTGCTAGTGAAACAATACTTGTCACTAAACTAATAAATGTTGTTGTAAAACGAAAATTTTTCATAATTTATACGTAATAATCTTTTATAAAAAAAGAATTAAAAATATAGAGTTCACTATTGGCACTACCAGTAAAAATGTTAGTAACACCACTGTCAAAGTTGCTATCGTCACCAATTAAATTTGTTGCTGCACCATCATAGAAGTTTAAAGTTCCATTAGGCCATTTTTCATCAGAACTACCAATGACACAATCACAGTTAAAATCCAAATCTATATCCTGAGAATAAGTATTTATTGAAAATAAATTCGATATTAAAATTTTCATAATAAAAATTTATACGAATCTATCGATAGCATGAACATATATGTTGCCTATAAATGCTTATAATTCATTATTATTTCCTTAAAAAGTTGTTTTTATTGGAATTAAATCATCGCTATGACTTTGTTTGTAATACTTGTTCTATTATTCAGTATTCGCGGTAAGATGTTTTTGAATTAATTTGAATGACAAATCTTACAAGATTGAAAAAAAGCAATATTGATTAATAATAAGAAAGTATAATTAATTTATAAATTTCAATAGATAAATATTATGACAAAAGTTTAAAGTTTAAAATTGAGAATTACAGAGAAACTTACTTTATATGTTATGGATAGTTAAAATCATACAATGACCCATAAAACTTGAATAAATACTACAAGGGATAATAATTTTGATGAACGCAAACATATTATTGATTCACTATCATAATTAATTAACTCTAAAGATTAATGAGACTTTATTGCTTGCTTCATATTTTGGAGAGATCCAAACGATAGTTTACTTGATTGCTAAAGACCAGAATATAGAGGCTTAAGATGTTACAGGTTATACAAATTTAATGGGAGTGAGTTATATAGGCGTTACGAAGATTGCAGAGTTGTTTCTAGAGGATAATGCTAATGTAAAACTTGATGAATGCAAATGGAGCTAAAGCATTAATTTATGCGGATAGTTTTATGCATCAGGAGTTAGTGGACGTAATACTAAATCATGCTGTTGCCTTGTCCGTAGAAGGCAAAGAGGGTTTCACCACAAAAAACCATGTTAAAAAGTTTTGATTAGAACGACTGCAGCAATTACTTCAATAAACGTTTATTTCAGTATAGGGTATAAAAAAAGCCGAATCGTAAGATTCGGCTTGATAATTCTTAATTGTGAAAAATTATTCAGAAGATTTAGTTGCTAAAGCAAAAATAACTAATCCAAATCCAATTTTATTCACAGCATCACCGATGTTGTAAACAATATCCATAAATGAAGCGTCTACACCAAAGTCAAATCCAAATAATCCACCTGGAGTTCCTAAGATGTAACCTAAAGGATAGATAGCCCATCCTACAAGTACGAACCAACATAAAATGTTGTGAGCTTTTAAAACTTCTCCACCAGCACTTACTGCTAGTTTCTTAGCTTCACCAAACCATACAATGTAGACAATGAAAAAGTAAGCTATACCTGAAGCTAGACCCCACTGCCAAGAGTAATCTGGTTGAACAGCTTCACCAAAGTAACCAGTTACTAACATAACTACTGACCAAAAAATCAGTTTCCACATTAGACTAACTTTAGCTCCAGCTACTCTCAAAATTAGGAAGAATTCAACACACATAAGTGGTACTGTTAAAACCCAGTCTACATATCTAAAGAATGTAGGTGATTCTCCAAATGCATCCCAATAATCTCTCATATAGAAATAATGGACTGCTGCAATAAAAGTAATCAAACCTGATACTAATACTGATGTTCTCCACTTTTTATCAAATTGACTTAATGATAAAAAGAAGAAGGCAGATGCAGCCAACATGGCCATACTACCTACAAAAAAAGTGAAACCAACGTAGTCGTCATTCGCGAGCTTTGATACGTCGGCCATAAAGTACATGAATGTTCTCATAGCGTTATAAAGTTTAAGTTTGTTTAATCAAAGATAGTAATAAATTAAACACTAAAATTTAGTTTTAAAAAATTTTTTCAATTAATTTTGCGATATATGAAAGTTTATATAAGGAATTTTTACAATTACATAATGCTTTTTAGTTTGCTTGCCATATTGGGTTCAGAACTTCTTTCATCAGAAATTCAGTATGTTATATCTCTCTTCGGTATTTTTAGTTTAGGTATTTTACACGGGTCTAACGACTTATTTGTAATTGAAAATTTGTACTCGAATTCTCAGAAACCAAATTTTTATAAATCGTTATTTACCTACTTGGGAGTCGTCTTGTCATTTGTGGCTGTTTTTTATTTTATCCCTATTTTTGCTCTCGCTGCATTTGTCCTTATAAGTGCTTATCATTTTGGTGAACAGCACTTTCACCATAAACTACAAAATACTAAATCTTTATGGTCGACCTTATTTTTTCTGTTTTATGGACTGCTGGTTTTGTTTTTACTTTTAAGTTTAAATTCTAAAGAAGTTATCCTCATTGTAGAAGATATGACAGGCCTGCTTATTGCCGATCAGTTTTTAAAAATTGTTCTTTTCACTTCAGTACTAGGAAGTATAGGTTTATTTATATTCTTATCTAAAACGAATCCAAAACTTAAATCCTCACTTTTTCCAAATGTGATATATCTTATTTTATTTATGGCCTTATTTGCTGTTAGCAATGTAGTCTGGGGTTTTGCCAGCTATTTCGTGCTTTGGCATAGCATACCGTCTTTGAAGGACCAGGTTAATTCTCTTTACGGAACCTTTAATTTTAAAAACTTTTTAAGTTATTTTAAAAAAGCCTTTCCGTATTGGTTGGCCTCAATTATAGGAATGCTCGTTGTTGTATGGCTGTTTAAGGATTCTAAAAACTTTTTATCCCTTCTCTTTGCTTTTATAGCTGCTATTACCTTTCCACATGTGTTTATTATGAGAAAACTATTCGATAAAAATTAATCTGAATTGATTTTCATTCGAAAACTTTGACTTATTTCATCAAAAACAATTAAATCTTTTGGAAATAAAGAATTGAATGTTCCTTTTTGAATTAATTCTGAAGGAGTCCCATAAGTAACTTTCCCTTGATCGATAAGAATAATTTTGTCACAAAGCTGCAACGCCAAATTGATTTCGTGAGAAGCAAAAAGAATGCTTTTCTGAGACCGCTTCACTATAGACTTCAAAAGTTGCAACACATAGGCTTTATGATACATGTCTAGATGAGTAGTGGGTTCATCCATCAAAATTAAAGGTGTATTTTGAGCTAAAGCTCTGGCAATTAAAACTTTTTGAAACTGTCCATCACTTAGAGCATCGCAGGTTTTGTGTTGTTTCTGAAGTAACCCAACTTGTTCTATGGCTTCATTTACAAGAGTTAAATCTTTTTGACTTAAGTGTCCCAACCAGTTGGTATACGGATGTCTTCCTAAAGCAACTAGTTCAAATACAGAAAGTTGTTTGGATACCGTTTCATTGGTCAATACCAAACTTTGCTTAGAAGCTAAATCTTTGTTTTGTAAACTAGAAATAGAGGTATTATTGATTAAAATATCACCAGCAAGTGCAGGGATTATACCAGATAAGGTTTTTAATAATGTGGATTTTCCGGAACCATTAATTCCT
>Ga0136559_1000010_pt1 | contig 83885 bp, 73 predicted proteins | sample AntRauMeHopE1496_FD_104633 | JGI IMG/M metagenome (GOLD analysis project Ga0136559, IMG submission 104633) | Saline lake microbial communities from Rauer Islands, Antarctica - Metagenome Hop E1 #496 | ecosystem: Environmental > Aquatic > Non-marine Saline and Alkaline > Saline | place... | reverse complement strand
CGTTATGGCTCTTGTGTATGAATTTACTATTTTGTGACATCGAGTCACAAAATAGTAATAATAAACGAGGCAAGCCTCGGGGAATTAAACCCAACAGAGATTAAAAAAAGTAACTTTAAAAAAACTCAAGTGAAAAGTTAGCTTCCTAAAACCGCAGCTTTTAATAAATTAAAACGCTATTATCCATTAAAACACGATAAGACTATGACCTGTGAGACATGCAATACTAAATTTAACTACTTTAAATTATTAAAATCCTTTTGGTTTGGATATCAAGATATAAAATGTGACCACTGCGATTCAACTTATGAACATAAGTTATCCAACAGAGTTTTAGGAGGACTCCTCGTAATGATATCAATTTTTATCAGTTTTATGGTTTTCGAAGATAAACCTGTGTTAGTTCCTATCATTGGATTTATACTGACGTCTATGGTTTTTTCGTTACTCTTACCGTTTATGATGAAATTCCGTCAAATAGAATAAAATACGAAAGTTGTTCTGATCGTAAAAGTAAATTTAGAAAAGACAAATCCGTCACAAATGAATAACTAAAAATAGGAACCGGAGTCATGGCCATCGCCATTTTTATTATTGGAATGGGGATTGGTCTAAAAATAGGTGACTCTGAAATAAATACCACACTTTTAACCGTTATAGGCTTAGCTTTAAGTGCAATTGGTCTTTTGGTTTTAGCAAGTGTAAATAAAAAAAAGATGAAAAGCATTAATCGATCTCATCACTTAGCTTTTATAATATCAAAAACTTAAAATGCTAAATTTTTTTTTGAAGGTCATAGCACTACTCCTTGGAACCACATTTTACAATTAATTTGATTTTGAAACTATAGAGTTTGACGATACAACCTTAGCCTTTTTGTATAGCATCGTCTTCCTATTATCAATTTGCGGGATAGCTAAAAACGACAAAAAGCAACCTAAAAAATAAAGATCCAAGACTACTCCCTTAGTATTTATTTAGTGAGAGTTCACCTGCTTTAATCATCCATGGTATGTAACTTTTAAATTGATTTCCATTTAGTTCCAGACATCCACATTCGTAAAAGACTAGAGTTGAGTTGATTGATAAATCTATGCAGGTCAGAATAAGTAAAAAATTCTGATCGTGCGGACTAACTTTTCAATTCTCAATCCATAAAAAATATTTATACATATTATTATATAATCAGTATATTCAATTTTAAGTTGCATATTTTTCATAAAAATTACCCAAATAATGAATAATAAACATTTATTTGCCTTTTAATTATTATTTTTAATAAAAAAAATTATGAAAACAAAAACTATTTTAAGCATTGCTCTAGCGGCTATTTTTTTAAGCAGTTGCGCCGTGATTAGGCCTGGTGAGGCTGGAGTAAAACAGACACTTGGTGATTTTTCAGACGAAGTGATAACTCAAGGGACTATAATTTATAACCCTTTTATAAGTAAAGTGATAAAAGAATCTACACAGACCAATAATATAAAACTTTTTCTGAGTCTACCCAGTAAAGAAGGTCTTAGTGTAAATTCTGAGATTTCAATTTTATATCGCTTGGAAAAAAATAAAATACCATCTGTATTAGAGAATTTAGGGCGAGAGTATGAATCTATAATTACTAGCGTATTTAGATCAGCTTCTTCTGATATATGTGCTAAGTTTTTTGCCAAGGATATGCACTCTGGGATGCGTGCACAGATAGAGAAAGAAATCAAAGTCAGTATGGAAGAGAATATTACGAAACAAGCCGATGGTATCGAACTTATTGCTGTTTTAATGAAAAGCATACAATTACCTCAGGGTTTAGCTAATTCTATAGAACGAAAATTGCAGGCTGAACAAGATGCTATGCGATTGGTGTTCGTTCTAGAACAAGAAAAATTGGAGGCCGAGAGAAAAATAATAGGTGCAAAGGGAGAGCGAGATGCCCAGCTAATTTTAGCAGAAGGACTTACTGATCAAATTATAAAAACTAGAAGTATAGAGGCCTTTAGTAAATTATCTCTATCTCCAAACTCCAAAATAATCATCACCGATGGGAAGACCCCTCTATTGATTAATACTGATCAATAAATTTTGGAAACGGATTTTGTGGTTCAACGGATACTCAGTAAAACCCCAAATGCAAAAATCAGTAGTACTGACGTTAAAGCACCTATAATGTTAAGTATTGATTAGAATACAAACCTGTTTTTTCGTTTTGTTTATGATTAAGTTGAAGGCCATCTCAGATTTGAGATGGCTTTTAGCTTTATAGAAAGCTGTATATCCGGAATACTATAATGCCTGAATTTTGAAAAGAAAAAACGATTATATTCACAAAGTAATCAGACTTTAATCCTCAAGAGTTGTTTGAACCAAAACCGGCGCTTCACAATTATAAGCCAAGAACATTAATAAAAATAAGCCTAGTGATTGGAATTCTTTTTTGCTCGTCTTTATGGGCTTGCGGAACAAATAAAGACGACCGCTTTATTTTCTTCCTTCACAATCGATTTTTAGAAGAACACGACTTAAATAAATTACATCCGAAATTTGGACGGACAGAATACAATGAGATCATTGCCGAATTTGAAAAAAACGAATTTAAGGTTTTCAGTGAAAAAAGAAACGGAAACGTAAATGCGAGGGAAAACGCCTTAGGAATTGTGAAACAAATTGACAGCTTAATAAAAAGCGGTACTGAGTCCAACAACATAACAATCATTGGAACATCAAAAGGTGGATATATTGCTCAATACGTTTCAACATTAGCAAACCCTCCAAACTTGGATTTTGTTTTTATCGGAAGTTTTAGGACTAGCGACTTGGAGAGTATTCCAGAAATCAACTATTGCGGTAACATTCTAACCATTTACGAACAGTCCGATCCCTTTGGAGTTTCTGCATTAGACCGTAAAAAATCTTCAAGCTACAAAATCAAACATTTTAAAGAAATTGAGTTGAATACAGGAATGGGACACGGCTTTTTATTTAAAGCTTTAAAAGAATGGATTGAGCCGACAATAGATTGGGCTAACGGAAATTACAAAAGCAAGTAAAAAGAGTCTGGGAACCTCTTTAAATTAAGTGAAAAATGAATCCTACTTAACATAACAAATGAAAGATAAAATTATAGAATGGAATGTAGACCCAGTGATTTTTTGGATAACTGACACATTTCCTTTAAAATATTATGGCTTGTTTTTTATGACGGGGCTTCTCTTAGCTCATTACATTATAAAACGCATTTACATTAAAGAAAATATACCAATTGAAAATTTAGAAAAGCTATTTATCTACATCGTTGTTGGAACACTTTTGGGAGCAAGACTCGGACATTGTTTATTTTATGACCCTTCCTATTATTTTCAAAATCCAGTCGAAATTTTACTCCCTATCAAAAAGATAGGGGACTCCTATCAATTTATTGGATTTCAAGGACTAGCAAGTCATGGAGGAGCCATGGGGGTTTTAATTGCAATCGCTCTCTATTGCAAAAAATATAAAACTAACTTTTTATGGGTGTTAGACAGAGTGGCAATTGTTGCACCAATTGCAGCTGCTTTTATAAGATTTGGGAATTTTATGAATTCAGAAATTTATGGGAAACCAACCGATGGAAGCTGGGGCGTTGTTTTTCAAAGAGATGATTTGATACCAAGACACCCATCTCAACTCTATGAGGCTTTTTCATACCTTCTCATATTTGGTATATTATTTCTTACATATAAGAATAGAGCTAAAGAAAAAGCTAATGGACTTATATTTGGAGTGTTTTTAGTTTTACTATTTTTAACACGTTTTTTAATAGAATTTTTTAAAGAAAATCAGGTTGGGTTCGAAAGTGAAATGTTCATTAATATGGGTCAAGTTTTGAGCATCCCTTTCATTATAATCGGACTGATTTTAATAATTACGAGGAAAAGACAAGCAGAAAACACCTTATAGACATTGGCAATATTTTGAGGAAATAGAGTTAAATACAGGAATGGGACACGACTTTTTATTTAAAGCTTTAAAAGAATGGATTGAACCGACAATAGATTGAGCAAACGGAAATTACAAAAGCAAGTCAAAAGCGTATAATACCATCTTAATAAATTAATTGTTTCAATGATTACTGCCGCATCCTCTAGGACTCAGATTCTTTCACTTTACCAGCTAGGGAATTAAGTTTTTATTCCTTAAATTAGTTACTAAATAAGATATGTGTGTAACATAATAATAGTGTCGCCAATCCAATAAAAAGCCATGAAAAAAATAATTCTAATCTTGATAAGTATTTTATGTAGTCATTTTTTATTTTCTCAATCTAACGAAAATCAAACAACCTGTAGGATAGTTGTAAAGTTTAAAATTGATAAGAAACCCAATAAAACAAGCGTTGAATCATATCAAAAATTTGATATGCCTAATATTGATTTGCTAAATAAGAACAACAGTATTAGATCCATAAAATTAACAGGGAATAAAAGACAAGAAGACACTTATGTTCTTGAATTTGATGTAAACCGACCTTTGGAAGAACTCATAGAATTATATTTAAAAACAGAACTGTTCCTCTATGTTGAACCTGATTTTATTGGTAAAGGTCATGGTTTTAAAACTACACCCAATGACTTCTATTTTAACCGCCAATGGTCACACTACAACGATGGCTCCTTTTTGTTATCAAATTCAACTATCGACGCTGATATTGATACAGACTTAGCCTGGGAAATCACCCAAGGAGACCCAAATTTAATAGTCGCTATTTTGGATTCTGGCTTAAAGTTAAATCATCCTGAATTTTCAAGAAGAATATGGAATAACACTAATGAAACTCAAAATGGTTCTGACTCTGATTCAAATGGTTATTCAGATGACTTATTTGGCGGGTGGGATTTTGTTAATAATGATAATGACCCTACAGATGACCATGGACACGGTACCAACGTTGCTGGAATTGCATTAGCATCTGGAAATAATAACATAGGATATGCCGGTGTCAATTGGAATTCTAAAATTATGACGTGTAAAATATTAGACGAAAACAATAGTGGTTTTTATAGTTGGTGGGCAGAAGCTATTTACTATGCTGTGGATAATGAAGCCTCTGTAATTAACATGTCTGTTGGAGGAAATGCATCATCAATACTTTTGGAGGAGGCAATAAATTATGCATACAATAATAATGTTCCTGTGGTAGTCTCAACTGGAAATCAAAACTCGGTGATACAATACCCAGCTAAATATATAAATGCTTTTGCTATTGGCTCAACAAATTCTGACGATACAAGAAGTGCTCCGTTTTTTTGGAGTGACACTAGCGGAAGTAATTATGGAGCGGAATTAGATTTTGTGGCACCTGGAAATTACATCTATGGGTTAGATCACTTATCAAATACCAATTATAATTTTTATTGGGGAGGAACTTCACAAGCAGCCCCTCACGTAGCTGGATTAATTTCTTTATTATTATCTGTAAATGCAGATTTGACTGTAGACGAAATTAGATTAGTATTAGAGGAATCTTCTGAAGACCAAGTAGGAGATTCAGAGGATACGTTTGGATGGGATCAATATTATGGGCACGGGAGAATTAATGCTTTTCAAGCTTTAACGAGTCCCCTCTTAAACATTAATAGTTTTGAAAACGCTAATGAAAACGTAATGATTTATCCTAATCCATCAACAACGGGAAGTCCTCTAGAAATATTAAATCTAATTGATGGAGATTATAATTTAAGTTTTTATACTATTTTAGGGCAAAATTTATATGAAAAAAAAGTTGCAGCAAGTCACTCTAAAATAAGAGTATTGCTTCCTGAATTCAATTTTGGCACTTATTTGCTCAAAATAAAAAACAATTCTCAAAATATTACAATTTTTAAAAAACTGATAATAAGATAGTTATATTCAACGAATTACCCAAATGCATACCATGGTTTTTTAAAAGTCAATTAAATAATATCTTTATCTTGATAGTATCAAAAAACAAAAATGAGTGAATACCTAATCTAGTATTTTAAAAGAACCTATGAAAAACGTATACTTTGTCTTCTTATTCACTTTTATCTCCCCCCTGTTCACCAATAGCGCCCTTGCCCAGTGTGATGACATAAGTCTAGAGAATCTTACAAACCCAGGGCCATTTGATGTAGAAACCCTTACCGAGGCAGATGGAATTCGAAATGGGCCTGATTATTTAGAAGCGACCATTTACTACCCAACCAATGCTACGCCGCCCTACGCAAGTATTGCAATAGTCCCTGGATTTTTATCGCTTCCTTCAAGTGTTGAAGAATGGGGACCATTTTATGCGTCTCACGGAATCGTGACCATTATTATAGGGACAAATATTCTTTTTGATTTCCCAGAGGCACGAGCTAATGCACTGCTAGATGCTCTGGAAACCATCAAACAAGAAAATAGTAGAGCCTCTTCTCCGCTTGAAGGAGCACTCAACTTAGACCAATTGGCCGTAAGTGGATGGTCTATGGGCGGTGGTGGTGCTCAAAGGGCTGCTGTTCTTGATAATAGCATTGCTGGCGTTGTAGCTTTATGTCCATGGCTTCCTAACCCTCAACTTAATCATGAAAGTCCAGTCCTTATTTTTAGTGGTGAGGAGGATGCTGTAGCTCCTCCTTCACAGCACGCAGATCTTCATTACAATGCAACACCGAGTATGACTGACAAAGTACTCTTCGAAATTGCAAATGGCGATCACTCCATTGCTAATACGCCTAATGGCGGAGGCGGTTCTGTAGGCAGAATAGCCCTATCGTGGCTTAAACTCTATGTGGAAGATAATGATTGTTTTTGTCCGTTGTTAACAGACAATCTCTTAGTAAATCCTCCTGCTGCTTCTAAGGTGGAGCAAAGTTTCGAGTGTGAATTATTAGAGATTGATAGTCAGGAATTGGCTATTGGATTTTATCCCAATCCAACCAGAAACATAGTCTATTTAGAAATTCCTAATGACGTTCGTTATGAACTCATTTCGTCCCTAGGTCAACCTTTATTGGAAGGAAATCTAACTGGAAATAACAAGCAGATAGATTTGTCTCAATTTCCAGAAAACTTGTATTACTTGCACATAGAAGGTCAAGTTATAAAACTTATTAAATACAATTAATAGGCCTTCAAGAGCATGATAGGAAATTCTAAGATATACTAAAGTATAAGTTTTGTATACCTAAACCTTTATTAATTGACAGGTGATAACAAAATCACAAGTAGTGAAATGATTTCTACATAATTAAAATAAACCAGATTAGAAATCAAATTTTTGAAGTCAGTAGTTAGTTATTTTTGATTTATCTAATTACTCTAAACCATTTTTACCATAAGATTATTAAATAGAGTTTATTTATTGAGTGAGTGACCTACTCATCCTAAAGCAAAATTCATTAAAATGTCTATTTAAGTGGATTAAAGTCAATTAATCCACGGTAAAAGTCATAAATCAATCGAAATTACTTTATATCGCTAGGGTTTTGATCATAGCATAGAGGAAATTAAAGTTTTTTCGAAATTTACAACATAAACTGATTAGCTCGTTTTCTGAGGTGTTTGAGAGCTTTCGACATCTGGTTTTCCACTGTCTTTACAGAAATGTCCATGTCTTCAGCAATATCTTTATAGATGGTTTTTTCTAGTTTGTTTTTGACAAAAATTTCTTTACATCTGGGTGGCAACTCATCTATATACTGGTGTAATTTATTGATTTTGGTTTGCTTATGATTTTCCTGAGTATTCATTGAACTCGCAATCACCTCCCATTTAATAGTATCTAAATCATCAAACTTTATTTTCTTTTTTCTTAAGTGCTGTAAAAATTGATTGTGACAAGATGTGAATAAGTAATTCTTAAGTGAACCTGTGATGGTAATTTTAAGACGATTTTCGTAAAATTTCATTAACATATCTTGAACAATATCTTCAGATAATTTTTTGTTTTCACAAAGCTTAAAGACATAATTACAAAGCCATTGGTAGTATTTATCGTATAGAATTTGGTAGGCGATTTCATCGCCTTGTTTAAGTTTTTGTATGAAAATAAGATCTATCACTTTTAGCAATTTAGGAAAAATATTTAATTTATCTTAAGTTAAATAGGGGTTTTTAAATAAAACCGCATCTTATAAGTAAGAGATCAATATAAATTATAAATGAATTCAGACCAACTTATTGACAATTATTTAAAGGGCAGTCTTTCTAAAAGAGAGCGTGTTCAAATAAATAAATGGGTTAAAAAAGACTTAAAGAATCTTAATTATTTTAAGAAACGTATCCGCTCACATTCATATGTCATCCCCTTAAATTTCGATTCCGATAAAGCCTTTGATCATTTTTATCAAAAAATTCAAGAGAAAAAACACTTACGCAAACAAAGGCTAAAAATATTTTATTGGGCTGCAAGTTTTACAGCCTTAATAGGTTTAGGTCTTCTCTATCAAAATTCAGAATTATTATTTATAGAACAAGACAATATAGCGGATAGAAGAGAGGCTAATGAAAGTCTTAAGGAAATCCAAGTTACTTTATCAGATGGAAGTCAACACCGTATCAACAAAAAATCTACTATAAGCCTTGAGGACAAATCAGGTAGACTTGTTGCAAGCCAATTAGATAATATATTATCTTTTGAAGCTTACTCTTCTATTGCAGAAGATACCTCAACAACCCAAATTGACATACCATATGGTGAGAAATTGAGGCTTAGACTATCTGATGGTAGCTTGGTCTGGTTAAATTCCGGAAGCAGCTTAAGCTTTCCACAACAATTTAGTTCTAAGTCCAAAACCAGAGAAGTAAATGTGATCGGTGAGGCCTATTTTGAGATTTCCAAAAACAAGAAAAAACCTTTTATAGTACATACGCCCAGCGTAAGCGTGAAAGTCTTGGGGACTCATTTTAATATTTCTTCCTATGCCAATGATTCTAAATCAGAAACAACCCTCATGGAAGGCAAAGTTCAAGTTTACAATAGCCTTCAAAAAAATACTCCTGTTGAATTACTACCGAATCAACAGGCAGTGTTTGAAAAGACAAGTCAAAAATTTCAAAAAAACACAGTAGACGCCAACGCTTATAACAGTTGGATTGATAACATCTTGATTGTAGACGGTCTTTCCTTTTTTGAACTTAAGAAGAGGCTAGAACGCAAATACAATATTACAATTACCAACGAATTGGATTATTTATGGAAGAAAACCTATAGAGGGGAATTTAAAGATGAATCTCTTGCCGAAACCCTAGAAACCATTGCCCTAAGTTCGAAATTTAGCTTTTCTATAGATGGAAAACACATTAGAATTTTTAATAAAAACCCAAAGGATTAAGCAGATCAACAACCAGTAGTTCAACACAAGTATTAATTTAAAACACTTTATTATGAAAATTTACACAAAAAGATTTGAACATCGAAGATGTTCAATTTTACGTATGACAACACTAAAAGCGATGCTCATAGTATTCTTATCGTTCTTTGTTGTTAACCCAAGTTTTGCAAACCCAAAACTGCAACAGAACATATCTATTGCTTATGAAGATGCAACGCTTCTTGATGTTTTAAACGACATCAAATCGAAGTCAAAATTCAATTTCTTTTATGATATAAATGAAATTGATGAGAATAAAAAAGTAAGTATTGAAGCCAAGAACGAAGCTTTTGAAAACATTTTAGGTCAAATTAGCAAGCAAGTCAACTTCGATTATACCTTCAATGGAAATCAAGTAGTACTTACAGCCGGCATTACAAATGCTAAAATGGTCACTGTTGCTATCCAAGATCGAGAAGTAACAGGAATAGTTGTAGGACCAGAAGGAAATCCACTACCTGGAGCTAATGTCATAGTGAAAGGAACCAGCGTAGGCGCACAAACCGACTTTGATGGAAACTTTACAGTACAGGTTCCTGAAGGTTCAAAATTCCTTGTAATCTCTTATGTAGGTTTTAAAGATGAGGAAGTGAATGTAGAGGGAAAATCCAACGTAACAGTTCAATTGAAGCCAGATGCTGGACAACTTGATGCCGTGGTTGTTATAGGTACTCGAGGTAAGCCGAGAACCTCTTTTGACTCTCCAGTAGCTGTAGACAATTTTAAAACATCGGAGTTACAAAAAACAGGTAAAACGTCAGTAGATCAGCAATTGATGCTACGCGTCCCTTCCTACAATGCAACAGAACAGCCAGTATCTGATGCGGCTGCTCACTTTAGTCCTGCGGGTTTAAGAGGTCTTTTTCCTAGTAGAACTTTAGTATTGGTAAATGGAAAACGGAAAAACGCCAGTGCGCTTGTTTACAGTTATGTCACTCCTGGCCGTGGTGAAGTTGGGGTAGATATGAAAGCTATTCCCTCTGCAGCTTTAGAAAGTGTAGAAGTTTTGAGAGACGGTGCTGCTGCACAGTACGGATCTGATGCAATTGCTGGTGTCATTAATCTAGTGATGAAGGAAAATGTGGATCCTTTTGTGAATACAGGCTATAGCTCTACAACTAGAGGTGACGGTGAACAGTACCAATTGGAATCTGGCTTCGGTATAGATCTTGGACCTGAAGGTTACGCCAATTTCACATTAAGTCATATGGACTCTAAGGCTACACAACGAGCAGGAACAATCACAAGTGTTGAAGATGAAGCTGGTTATTGGGGTGTAACAGACGATTCAGATTTTAACACAAGCGATTTGACGTCTTTCTTAGATAGAAATCCAAGCGCTGGTTTCCAAGTGGGCTTGCCCAATATGACCATTACTAATTTTGCTTATAATCTAGGATTTACGCTAGATGAAGAAACCAATACAGAAATTTATTCTTTTGGAACACTAACCGACAGAGAAGGTTCTGCACCTCAGTTTGCAAGAGTACCATATTGGGTGCCTGGATTTGAGGCCATCTATCCAGATCAAGAATTCTTTTTGGCTCAAATGGCTCCTCAAATTCGAGATCATACCTTTGCACTTGGTTTGAAAACAACCTTTAATGAGTGGAATTTTGACTTAAGTTCTATCTTAGGTAAAAATAGAATTGATTATTATATCGAAGATTCGTTTAACCAGTCTTTTGCTGGAAGTAGTCCTTCCGATTTTTATAATGGTGCCCATGAATTTAGCCATGTGGTAAATAATTTGGACGTTAATAGAACCTTCTACGATGCAGGACTTGAAGCGTTATCTGTAGCTTTTGGTTTAGAACACAGGACAGAAAACTTTGTAACCGAAGAGGGTGAATTTGCTTCTTACGGCGACGGAGAATCTCCAGATGCACAAGGAGGTAGAACAGGTTCAGAATCTTTTGGAGGTTTTAGCCCAGAAAATGCATCAGACGACTACAGGTCTAACGTTGGTTTTTACACAGATATCACCGCAGATTTTACGGAATCATTTTTAGTGAGTGGTGCTTTACGTTATGAAGATTATAGTGATTTTGGTTCTAATGTAAGTTGGAAATTGAGCTCCAGATATAAATTACTTGATGATAAATTGGTCTTAAGAGGTTCTGTAAGTAGTGGTTTTAGAGCGCCATCTTTACACCAAGTCTACTATACAGCCACAACAACGACTTTAACAACCAATGGGGTACAGCAAAATGGTATTTTGAACAATGCCAACCCTGCTTTAAGAGCGCTTGGTATTCCTGAACTAGATGCTGAAACATCATTTAACTTAAGTGGAGGTTTGACGTATCGATTCAATAGAAATTCTGGGATCACTATAGATGCCTACCAAATTGATGTGGATGATAGAATTGCACTCTCTGGGCAAGTTACAGCCACAGGAGATCCAAATAGCCCTATAGACCAGACTCTAGAGAATGTTGGAGTGGGTTCTGCTGGTTTTTTCTTAAATGCTATAGATACAAGAACCCAAGGAATTGATATTGTATATAGCTACAGTAATATAGAATTGGGAAGAGGTTTCTTAAGTGGTAGTATAGCTGCTAACTTCAATGAAACAGAAGTGCAAGGAACTAATTTTCCTGCATTTATTGAAGAGAATAACTTAGGAGATGCCATTTTTTCAAGAGAAGATATATCAAGAGTTGAAAGCTGGAGACCTCAAGAAAAAGTTGTCGCTACGGCTACTTATGAAATCGATAGGGTTACCGCATACATATCTTTGATGTATTACGGTTCAGTAACTTACAGACACCCAAATGATCCTATAAACGATGCTACCTATGGAGGTAAAACCTTGACAGATTTGAGCATTAACTATGCGTTTACAGACAAAATTAATTTTACTCTGGGCGTGAGTAATTTATTTGATGTTTTCCCTGATACCTTTGCGGAAGCTTATGCATCGACTGGTGGAACACCACAAGATAGAAATTTAGATTTCGTAGGAAGATTTAAGTACCCATGGCAAACCACACAGTTTGGTATTGACGGAACTCGAATCTTTTCTCAATTGAATATTAGTTTCTAAAGTAGGATTTAAATTAATTTTTCAACCCCCTGTTTTTAAAAAAAACAGGGGGTTATTTTTTTACATGATTTTATCAACACGAACGGCGAAGGAAATGAAGAAGCTTTTATAGGATACAATCAGCAACTAGATTTATGAAAAAATAGATATATAAAAGTTTTACACTTTATAAAATCGCACAAAGTTAACCTGTAACCTATACAACTATTTAGCATCTTGTCTAAAATGATAAACCATTCTTTGGCTTTATGAAGAGAATTTATAAAGTTCTAATTATTATCGCTTTGGTTGGAGGGGGGCTTACTCTTTGGAAACTGAAAAGTCTTCAATCCCTATTGGAGGACTCAAAGTACAGTCAATACGTTTAATAATTTTACAGGGTCAGAGGCTTTAAGTTTTCTGAAATTAAATGGATTGGGGATTCATATGGAACTTTTCAAACAGATATAAGCACTTTTTTTTTGTAAAGGTTGAACTCAATGGAATCGACGATTCGTTTTATATGCAGTATGATACAGGTACCCAACAAACCTTGTTTTATGGCAAAACCTTAAACGCTTTACAAGCAAAATAGCCCTCTTTTGAACCTACAAAAAGTCAGTCTGGGAGTTATTGGTTAAAATCAACCCATTTAAAAATAGACAAACTTAATTTTGAAGCAGATAATTTATTAGTACAGGCTAATCTGGAAAACGCAAAAATAGATACTTTATTCACAGTTCTCGGTTCAATTGGTTGATAACGGGATTAGCCGGGAATGATTTGTTCCTTAACAAAGTCCTTTTCATCGATACTGAAAATAATTTTTTCGGGATTAGTAAATAAAAAAGTCTAAATCCTATTTGAAAAAGTCTCACTGCTCTACCCCTATTATCTTGTGGAAGTAATTTTTCTAGAGTGTTCAACACAGAGGTGAACCAAAAACGAACAATTTAATAAATGCAAAGGACTTCTTCTAAAAACTGAGAGTCCTACAAACTTTTTTAAGTTTAATTTCTAAAACTTACTCGCCACTTAAACATCTGTATAAAAAGTCTCAATATAAGCGATATCGATTGCGAAAAAGATATGCTTTAGAAGAAATAACAACTTGTCCACCCATATATAAGAGCCATCACACCTTTACAGGGGCATTAATTAACTATACATTACCTATACATTTTTAGTTATATTAACAAATATTTATATTTAACATCCTTCGCATATTAGATATAGTAAGACTTTATTAACTAATTTTAGGAATAACTCAATAAAACTACTTATTTTTTAAGATGTATGTTTTTTGTAGTGTATTTTTTTTAATAATTATCAACTCAAACCTTTAAGTTTGATATACAAGGATTAACAAATATCTAACACATGAAAAAAATTCTATTTATAAGTGTTGTCTTGCTCTCTACTGTGATGGGGTTTTCTCAATCTCAAAAAGTTTCAGTCGCCACAGATGACCAAGGGATGAAACTACAAGTTGATGGTAGTGACTTTATGATTAATGGTATGAACTGGGACTACTTTCCTAGAGGAACAAATTTCAATTACAGCTTATGGAACCAATCGGACGATGTCATAAAAGCAGCCTTAGATGCTGAAATGGGCTTGCTCAAAAACATGGGAGTCAATACCATTAGACTGTATACAGGTATTCAACCAAAATGGATAGAGTACATTTATGAAAATTATGGTATTTACACCATGTTAAACCATTCTTTTGGTAGATATGGTTTAACTATCGATGGAAACTGGACTCCTGTGACAAAATATGATGATTTAGCAACTCAGGAATTACTTCTTTCGGAAGTAACGGAACTAGCTAATGATTACAAAGGAACTCCTGGTCTTTTACTTTTTCTTTTAGGAAATGAAAACAACTATGGCCTATTTTGGGCTGGTGCGGAAACAGAAGATTTTCCAGAGGAGGAAGATGAAAAACGAGCAGTTGGAGAAAACAGAGGGCGGCCAATGTATCGCTTAATGAACGAAGCCGCTGTTAAAATGAAAGAAATAAATGATTCTTTACCGGTGGCTATTTGTAATGGTGATGTTTTATTTCTAGATATTATTGCCGAAGAATGTCCCGATGTAGATATTTATGGAACCAACATGTATCGCGGCAAGTCTTTTGGAAATGCTTTTGAGACGATTAAAGAAGTTTATGGCAAGCCTGTTCTATTTACAGAGTTCGGTGCAGATGCTTTCAATGCTTTAGAGAACCAAGAAGACCAAAAATCTCAGGCTTACTACATGGTCAATAACTGGAAAGACATTTATGAGAATGCTGCTGGATTAGGAAAAGCGGGGAACTCAATTGGGGGGTTTACCTTTCAATTTAGCGACGGCTGGTGGAAATACGGACAGACTAAAAATCTTGATGTTCACGATAGTAACGCCTCTTGGTCTAACGGTGGTTATGACAGAGACTATGAAGAAGGTAAAAATAACATGAATGAGGAATGGTTTGGGATTTGTGCAAAAGGAGCAACAAATTCAAGAGGTTTATACGAGTTATATCCGCGAGCTGCTTACTATGCCTTAAAAGAAGCACATCAACTAGATCCTTATGCAGATGGGGTAAATGCTCAATTTGTCGATAACTATTTCAGCAATATTTCATTAACCGATGCTGTGTTACGAGCTAGAGGTGACAAAGCCGCAATGGGTGGTGGAGATTCTCAAAAAGTAGGTATTAGTAGAATAGCAGCACATTTATCTACATTTTATACTGGGGGTAGTTTAATTACTACTCCAGATAACCCAGATCCAAATGACAATTCATATCCCAACCAACTTGGGTTTGATCAAATGCAGTCTTATTTTATAGGAGTAGGCGGACAACCAGCGCCAAACGTTAACTTTAATGTAGACTTTAACATTGTAGGTGATGTTGCTGAAAATCCTATCAATGAAATTTTCTACGAAAACAGAGCTAGACCCATAAGAGTGACTTCTCCCGATGGCGAAGTTATCCTTCAAGGCAATAATAATTTGCAGGTTTATCAAGCAGAGTTTGAATGGAAAAATGACGATTTTGATTTAAGAGGCTTTTACAGAACAGGACACTACCATTGGGGCTATGAAGGTGATATCTTTGGATTATATCCCGAAGCTAACTATGGCCCCAATTTAGATATCTACGGCGGTATCATTTCAGGTATTGAAGTGGATGCTAAAGGAACATTAGAAGGCTTAAAAGCAGCTCTAGGTCCACAATTGTGGTGGGGAGCTAATCCAACGATGTTATTTAAATATTCCAAAACTATTGCCAAGTGGGATATTACAGGGATTTATAATAGGGATGTAGAAACAGACTTAGAATTCGATGAAAATGGACGACGAGTTTTAGATCAAAATCAGGTTAGAAGTGGGGTAATTCCACCCTGGCCAATGGAAAGAGCAACTCTTGCTTTTGAACGGGATTTTGGAAAGTTTGGATTAACCTTTGGCAGTATTTGGGCTGGAAGGCCATTAAATGGGAGTTCTTACCAAGATATTAATGATGCAGGAGAGATTGTCGTAGATGAAATTAACTCAGATGATAATTGGGGTGGAAAAGCAAAAATAACCTACGAGGATGGTAAATTTAAGTGGTATGCACAAGGTTCAATTATGGGTCTTGTGGCCAATGGAAGTGCAGACCCAACCATAACATTTACCGGCTGGAAACTTAAAGATACTGGTAGCGGTAACCAAAGCAATTTTTTATCGGGTATAACCTACAATATTGGGAAATGGCAAATAGCTCCTAATTTTTTATGGCAAAAACCACTAGTAGATCCAATGCCTAACAACGGAGAGGCCCCTGGACGTTTAAGGAATTTTATAGATGATCCTTTTGCAGTAAGATGGAATAGAGAAACAACTGCTGGTGAAATTCTATTTACCTACGACCCTACTCCTGGCACCTTTATGTATGATTGGGATAATAATAAGGCTGAAGATGCAGAATTTGCTATAAGCGCAGGATTTGTCTTTAGACATCTACCTACAACAATGGATGCTCATATTGGTTTCCTAGATACTCGAGAGTTTTTAACTTTTGGGAACTCCGTTCCAGCTGAAGACCTTTATGAGGCTCACGCAAGAATTGTTTCTAAATTAAGTCCAGAATTAGGTATCGTAGGCGCTTTCTATTATGGTAATGGTCAAGCACAAGGAGATTCTCAGAGACTCATCACCGATAGATTTGGGGCAAATTTAAACGTGTTCTACAAAAAATTTATCATTAATGGAGATGTAAAAGTAAATGACTGGGGTCCTTTTGACTACCACAGAGATTTTAACTTGACATTTCCTCTACAATTGCAACTTGACATATCTACAACTTTAGGGATGCCACAATGGTATATATTACCGAGTACACAAATTGGAATGAGAGGTATATGGAGGTCCTTAAATGAATTTTCTCCTCGATTTTCTCCAAATAATACACCCATTGGTTCTTTTAACGCAGAACCTATCCTCAGCCCTGTTGGATTCCCTAATGGATCTGAGTGGGAAATTATGACTTATATAAGATTTAACATTGGCAAATAATATTGAAAATGATACACAATAAATCAAAATATTTACAATTTATAGGACTTGTTTTACTGTCTATGATAGTAACGACAAGTTGTGAAAGAGAAGTGTCTGATGCTGCTATACTTGCAACTTTTCCTACTACGGCAGACGTGTTTACAGATAATCCAGTAGGACTTACAGATGAGTTTTTTATATCCTTTGATCCAGAAGAAGGTGCAAATACAGAGGCCTTTGGTACGGATAATAATGAAGCTTATTTAGGAACCTCTTCAATTAGAATTGATGTTCCTTCACCAGATGATCCCAACGGAAATTTTGTTGGGGGTATTTTTAGGGATCGAGGTGAGGGTAGAAATTTAACAGGTTATGATGCCTTAACTTTTTGGGCTAAAGGTTCTACAACAGGGATCCTAAGTCAAGTTGGATTTGGAACGGATTTTCTAGATGATAAATATCCTGCAAGTCGAACTGATGTACAACTAACGACAGACTGGAAAAAATATACAATACCTATTCCTAATTCTTCAAAATTAACTCAAGAGAGAGGCATGTTCTTGTTCGCAGCAGGTGGTTTAGATATAATTGATAACGAACCAAATGGTAACGAAATTGGTTGGACATTTTGGTTAGATGAAATAAGATTTGAAAAATTAGGCACACTATTGCTAACAGAAGCTTTACTATTTAATGGGCAAGATTTATCAACTACGAGTTTTCAAGATTCAAAATTAAATTTGTTTGGAATTTCAACAACCTTTAACCTTGAAACAGGAGAAAATGTTCAGGTCGCAACAAGTCCTTTATACTTAGATTTTCAAAATTCAGATCCAAATGTAGCAGAAATCAATTTTACAGATGAACCCGTGATAAATATTATCGGGGATTCAGGAATAACTTTAATTAGTGCAACTTTAGGTAATGCAAATGTTCAAGGATCTTACGAAATCACCTCCTTAGGGCCGCTACCCTTTGCTCCTATTCCTTCACTTGAGCCAGATGGTATAAAATCTGTGTTTAGTGACAGTTATCAAGACGTTGTTCTAATAAATTTTGACCCTGGTTTTGGTGGTTCTAGCACGCAAGTAAGTTTATTGGAAAGAATAAATAATACTGCTGGTGAACCATTTAATGACCAAGCACTCGTTTACACTACAAATAATTTCACCGGGATACTATTTGATGGCGTTGTAGATGCTACTAATCTTACTTTTATGCATGTTGATATTTTTGTAGAAAATGAAAATGGATCAATTGAATTTCAGATAAGAGATGCAGGTGATGATCGGATTATTGATTCAAATAATAATGGATTTCCGATAAACGATGACCGTGATTATAGGCAAACAATTAATAATCTAAATCCTGGTGAGTGGAATTCTATAGAAATCCCTTTAGCTGGGAATATTGCGAACCAAAAAGATAATTTGGCTGGTATTATTTTGGTTGGTGGTCCCGACTTTATTTTAGATAATATTTATTTCTACGTTCCTTAATAGTTTAATTTCACAAGACATGAAAAGTATATTTAGTTATAGAATTTACAAATATGTAGCCAACATTTTTTTAACAGGATTGCTCTTGGTTTTTATAGGTTGCGATCTAGACGAAACACAAGAAGTCACTACTCTAGATAACCTAGTATGGTCTGATGAGTTTGATGTGGATGGAGCACCAAATCCTCAAAATTGGAATTATGATATTGGTGATGGTACGGCAGAAGACATCCCTGGATGGGGTAATAATGAACTTCAATATTATACCGATAGACTCGAAAATGCAGTTGTTGAAAACGGAGTACTACTTATTACAGCTAGACAAGAATCATTTGAGAATAGAAATTATACCTCAGCGAGGTTAACCACTGAAGGTTTGCTTGAGCAGCAGTATGGACGTTTTGAAGCTCGCATTAGATTGCCTTATGGACAAGGCTATTGGCCTGCATTTTGGCTTTTAGGTGTGCCTGAAACCATAATGGTTGATGGTGAAGAAGTTTTAGAAGAATGGCCCGCTGTAGGCGAAATAGATATTATGGAGTATCTTGGAGACGAACCCACCAATGTATTTGGAACTTTGCATGGCCCAGGGTTTTCGGGTGCAAAATCCATTTCTAAAGGATTTACTCTAGAAAACGACCGTTTTGATAAAGGTTTTCATGTGTTTGGGGTTGAGTGGTCGCCTACTTCCGTCAACTTTTATGTGGACGGCAATATATACCAAACTCTCACTCGAGAGGACGTAGCAGAAGAAACGGATGGAGAAGGAGAATGGGTATTTGATAGACCTTTTTACATCATATTGAATATTGCTGTCGGTGGTAATTTACCTGGAAATCCTAATAGCGAAACTGTATTTCCTCAAAGCATGATTGTAGATTACGTAAGAGTATATAATTAAAACTAGAACTATGAAAATCTTGAAATATAATACACTTATTGTTTTTTTCCTATGTATAGGATTGTCGTTTCAATCTTGTGAAGATGACGACACTGATATATCAACCAAATTAGTTGCAAGGTTTACTCAAACCATTAATCAAAGCAAAGGAACAGTCACCTTTATCAATCTATCAGAAAATGCGGCATCCTATAATTGGGATTTTGGTGATGGAACATCATCGACAGTTATAGATCCTGAAAAAACTTATAATGCAAGCGGAACTTACGATGTAACGCTTACGGTAAGTAATGAAAACAGTGAAACAGCAACTTTTAAGGACATCATCGAAATTGAGATCATATTGATCATTAACGGAGACTTTGAAAATGGTTCGGAAGGCTGGATAGTCGGGATAGATGATAATGTACCCGCACCGGTTGTTACTGAAAATGATAACTCTTTTTATGAAGTTAACATCACTAACCCAGATCCAAATCAACCATTTTTAGTCAACGTTAGTCAAAAGGTTGCTATCACACAAGGTGAAATTTATGTCTTAACATTCGAGGCCTGGTCTGATGGTGATAGAACTTTAATTGCTGGTATAGGTCTTAGTGGAGGTGATTTTTCAAATAATACCCAAACTGTAAACCTTACTGATACACAACAACAATTTGAACTCACACTAAGCTCGCAAGAATTTGGAGCTCTTGATGCTAGAGTACTGTTTGACTCTAATGGGGATGCAGGTCTTGTGAGAATAGATAATGTCTCTTTAAATTTACAGTAGTTTATATGAGAACACTGTATTTATTTAGAACTAGACATACTTTAAGTCTAAATTATGATTTAGATCAAACAGTAAGATAAACACAACAATTAAACAGATTTAAGACAAGCGGTAACCTAAAACCTTAGCGTTTTGTTCCTAAATTAAAAAATAAACCAAATAGTAAAGTAATGATTGAAGACAAGATGACTAAAGATCAAACGTCTAAAACTAGTAACTTAGAACAAGTAAGATTAAACGGTGAAAAATTCCTAAAAATCCATAACAACGATGCCATGAGACCTTTTTTCATGAGCATTGTGAGCGATTCTAACCACTGGATGTTTATTTCTAGCAATGGAGGCTTAACAGCAGGAAGACGAAATGCAGAATATGCCTTATTTCCATATTACACCGACGATAAAATCACCGAATCGACAAATTATACAGGGAGTAAAACTATTTTTAGAGTTCACTTAAATGATAGTATTAATTTCTGGGAACCTTTTTCAAACCGTTTTGTAGAAAAGTACCAGATTACCAGAAATATCTATAAAAACATTTATGGAAATAAACTTTTTTTTGAAGAAATCAACCATAGTTTAAACCTTACTTTCACTTACCGATGGTCAACTAGTGATCAATTTGGTTTTGTTAAAAAATCTCAATTAGTTAGCCATAGCTCTACTTCTATAAAAGTTGAAGTTTTAGATGGACTGCAAAACGTCCTACCGGCTGGTGTCGTTAGTGATTTGCAAACTCAAAGCAGTAATTTGGTTGATGCCTACAAACGCAACGAGCTTGATGAGAAAACAGGCTTAGGCATTTTTGCACTTAGTGCTGTGCCAGTAGATAAAGCCGAACCTAGTGAAGCTTTAAAAGCTAATGTGGTTTGGTCTCTAGGAATTGAAAAACCTACCCACCTCCTTTCCTCTTTACAACTTGAAAACTTCAGGGCAGGAAAAGACCTTATCGAAGAAACCGATGTTAAAGCAGAAAAAGGAGCTTATTTTATTAATAAAACACTTCAACTAGAAGCGAAAGAGAGTATAACATGGCATATTATTGCTGATGTTAATTATAATCATGCTTCAGTAGTAAAACTTCAGCAAGATTTACACCAAGAGAATCTTTTAAATCTAATAGAAGAAGATATAAATTCTGGCACTGAGAAATTAATTCGACTTATTGCCGCCGCAGACGGACTTCAACGCTCTAATGACAACTTGAGAGATATTCGCCATTATTCCAACACCATGTTTAATATAATGCGTGGTGGAATTTTCGATAATAATTACCAGATTGAGCGATGGGATTTTAAAAACTATATCCATAAAGCGAACGCTCCATTAGCTAAAAAATTTGAAGCAAAGATCAAAGCCTTACCTGAGAATTTTTCAATAACAGATTTGAAGGCTTTAGCTAAAGATCAAAATAATGATGATTTCACTAGGCTTTCCTATGAATACTTGCCTCTAAAATTTAGCCGTAGGCATGGAGATCCAAGTCGACCATGGAATCAATTTTCAATTAATACCAAAGATGAAGACGGCTCCAAAATTCTTGATTACGAAGGCAACTGGCGTGATATCTTTCAAAATTGGGAAAGCTTAGTACACTCCTACCCTCAGTTTATTGAAGGTATGATTTACAAGTTTTTAAATGCTACAACTTTTGATGGTTACAACCCCTATCGTGTTACCAAAGATGGATTTGATTGGGAAACTATAGAGCCAGACGATCCCTGGTCTTACATTGGTTATTGGGGAGATCATCAAATTATTTATTTACTCAAATTCTTAGAATTTTATGAAGACTACCAACCAAGTAGCATAGCTCAATTATTCAACAAATCTCAGTTTGTTTATGCCAACGTGCCTTACAGAATTAAGTCATATCAAGATATTTTAAACGATCCAAAAGATACAATAGAATTTGACCATAAAGCCGATGCCAAAATTAGAAGTAAACGCCACAAGATTGGAGCTGATGGTGCATTACTTCAGAATAAAAGAGGAAAAATTATTCACGTCAATTTTGTTGAAAAAATACTAGCTACAACTTTAGCCAAATTATCCAATTTTATTCCTGAAGCGGGGATATGGATGAATACCCAACGCCCAGAATGGAACGATGCTAACAATGCTTTAGTTGGCAATGGTGTGTCTATGGTCACCTTGGCCTACCTAAGACGGTTTTTAGACTTCTTTAAATCGATTTTTGAAGATGTCGATGCCTCAGAAAACTATGAAATTTCCGAAGAACTAGCTGATATGTTTGCCAAAATGGAAAAAACATTCGCTACCAATAAACATTTAACTGAAGGTAAATTTAGTGATCACCAACGTAAAGAGGTTTTGGACGAATTAGGTGAAGCCGCTAGTGTTTATAGGACTCAAGTTTACACTACTGGTTTTTCAGGACATAAAACTGAAGTCTCTTCAACACAAATCGAGCACTTTATCAACACCAGTTTAGTTTATCTAGAGCATGCAATTGAAGCTAATAAACGTACTGACAACTTATACCACGCCTATAACCTAATGACAGTTAATCAAGATAAAGTCTCCATAGATTATCTTTCTGAGATGCTCGAAGGTCAAGTTGCAGTATTAAGTTCAGGCTACCTAAATTCAAATCAAGCTTTAACTTTACTTGATGCCTTAAAGCAAAGTGCTTTATTTAGACCCGACCAATACAGTTATTTATTATACCCCTTCAAAGACTTAAAAGGCTTTTTGGACCGAAATAATGTTCCGGAAACTTCTGTAAAGTCATCAAAATTGCTTCTAAAGTTGGTGGAAGATGACCATAAAGGTATAATTGAGAAAGATGTAAAAAACAATTATCACTTTAATGGCAACTTCAATAATGCTAAGAAATTAAAAGAAGCTTTATTATCTTTAGAAGACGAGGCCTATTCAACTTTAGCAGAAAAAGAAATGGACCAATTACTTAAGGTCTATGAAGAAGTTTTTAACCATAAATCATTTACAGGTCGTTCAGGAACTTTTTATGGTTATGAAGGCTTAGGATCTATTTATTGGCATATGGTATCAAAACTGCAATTAGCGGTTTTAGAAACCTGTATACAAGCGATAAATACTAAAGCATCTGCCGAAGTTATCGGTCGATTACTAGAGCACTATTATGAAATAAACGAAGGCATAGGTGTTCACAAATCTCCTAAATTATATGGCGCATTTCCAACTGATCCTTATTCTCATACTCCGCAAGGAAAAGGCGCACAACAACCTGGAATGACAGGTCAAGTAAAAGAAGACATTTTAAGTCGATTTAGAGAATTGGGTGTTCATATTTATAGAGGGGAAATTCAATTTAAACCCAATTTATTGCGAAAAACCGAATTTTTAGAAGAAGAACATATTTTTAGATATGTAGACCTTAGCGATGAAAAGCATCGTCTTCAATTAAAACAGGATTCACTTGGATTTACCTTTTGCCAAGTTCCAATTATTTACTCTATTTCAGATCAAAACAAAATAGAAGTAGAATTCTATAATAAAAATTCAGAACAGATTGAAGGACTTTATTTACCTAAAGAGATTAGTCAAGACGTTTTTGACCGCTCAGGTACAGTTAAAATAATTCACGTTTATATCAAAGCGTCTATTTTAAAATAAAGAGTCATGAAGCCAGTAAAAAATATACTTTTAGTAATAAGCCTTGTTTTACTGGCTTCTTGTCAAACATCTCAAAAAGAGAAAAAACCTATGCAAAATAACAGAAATCTAACTGCTAAAGAAATTTTTAATAAGCCAGAGTTTTTAGCAATTTCTTACGGTGGCTACCGAAAAAAGACACGCGAAGAGCAACCCACCATTCAACAGCTTAAAGAAGATTTAAAAATTCTTCATGCTATGGATATTCGCATATTACGAACCTATAATGTTCGTCTCCCCCATGCCGCCAATATTTTAAAAGCGATTGACGAGTTGAAGAAAGCTAATCCTGAATTTGAAATGTATATGATGCTCGGAGCTTGGATCGATTGTAAAAATGCGTGGACCGAAATGCCACTCAACCACAACGAGGGAAGCGAACGTAACGCTATAGAAATCGACAGAGCTGTAGAACTAGCGAATCAATACCCAGATATTGTAAAAATAATTGCGGTTGGCAATGAAGCCATGGTAAAATGGGCCTCTGCTTATTTTGTTCAGCCACACATTATTTTAAAATGGGTAGAACATCTTCAAGGCCTGAAAGGTGAAGGAAAACTAGATAAAAATTTATGGATCACCAGTTCCGATAATTTTGCGTCTTGGGGCGGTGGTGAACATGAATACCACACTCCAGAGCTTGAAGAACTTATTAAAGCGGTAGATTATCTTTCTATCCATACCTATCCAATGCATGATACACACTATAATCCTGTGTTTTGGGGAGTACTTCCAAAAGAAAAAAACTTGAGTAACACCAAACAGCTAGATAAAGTGATGACTCGGTCCTTGAGTTATGCTGTCTCTCAGTATGATAGTGTTGTGAGCTATATGGAGACTTTAGGGGTGAAAAAACCCGTGCACATTGGAGAAACAGGTTGGGCAAGTGTTTCTGCTGGTTATTATGGAGCAAAAGGCTCTAAAGCTTCAGATGAATATAAGCAAGCTTTGTACTATAACAAAATGCGAGAATGGGCCTCAAAAAACAAAATAAAATGCTTCTATTTTGAAGCCTTTGATGAACCCTGGAAGGATGAACACAACCCAAAAGGTTCCGAGAACTTTTTTGGTCTCTTTACAGTAGACGGTAATGCAAAATATGTCATTTGGGATGAATTGGATAAAGGCACCTTCGAAGGTTTTAAGCGCGGTAAAAACAAAATGACCAAGACCTATAATGGAAGCTTGGAAGATCTTCTTCTGGATGTGCAAATGCCTCCAGTAAAAAATGAAATTATGCTTAATCATTAAACCAATCATGAAAAACAGTATTTATGAAACGTCTGAAAATTTTATCTATAAACTTAATAGCTCTCATGGTGATTAGTTCTTGTATAGAAGCAGAAAAATCCTTAAAGGTTGAAGTTGTTGAAACCTCCAGAAGTGGAAATAAACTCTCTAAAGTTGAAGTCTTTAGCGAAGGAAAACCAACTTCTAAAATCAATTTAAACCCTGATAAAACGTTTCAAACCTTCACGGGTTTTGGCGGATCATTCACAGAATCTTCTGCTTATTTACTGAATCGATTGAGTAAAGAAAACCGTCAAAAAATCATCGATGCTTATTTTGCAGAAAGTGGGGCGCGGTATTCGTTAACCAGAACTCATATGAACTCAAGTGATTTCTCTTTAGGTCAATATTCATATGCCCCCGTTGAAGGAGACACTTTATTGACTAATTTTTCTATTGAAGAGGATAAAGACGATATTATTCCTATGATTAAAGAGGCTATGAAAGCCTCAAAGGAAGGATTCAAAATTATATCTTCTCCTTGGACTGCTCCACCTTGGATGAAAGACAATAACGAGTGGGTTGGTGGAAAATTGAAGCCAGAACATTACGACACTTGGGCCCTTTTCTTTTCCAAATATGTGGATGCTTATGAAGCTGAAGGTATTGATATATGGGGTTTTACTGTGGAAAATGAGCCACATGGTAATAGCAATAATTGGGAAAGCATGCATTATACCCCAGAAGAAATGACCGATTTCGTGAGCAATCACCTTGGCCCTCAATTAGAAAAAGACGGTAAAGGCGATAAAATTATTTTAGGATATGACCAAAATCGCGAAGGCATAAAAGAGTGGGTGGATGTGATGTATAAGAATGAGGAAAATGCTAAATATTATGATGGAACAGCCATACACTGGTACGAAAGCACCTTTGAAGTGTTTCCCGAAGCCTTACAATATGCACATGAAAAAGCACCCCAGAAATACTTGATACAAACTGAAGCCTGTGTGGATTCCGAAGTTCCTAAATGGAAAGATGACGACTGGTATTGGAGTAAAGAAGCGACAGATTGGGGTTGGGATTGGGCCCCTGAGGATCAAAAACACTTGCACCCAAAATACGTTCCTGTTTATCGCTATGCTAGAGATATCATAGGATGTATGAACAATTGGGTCGATGGCTGGATCGACTGGAATATGGTCTTGGACCGACAAGGTGGACCTAACTGGTTCAAAAACTGGTGTGTAGCACCAGTCATTGTAGATCCTGATCAAGATGAAGTGTATTTTACCCCACTTTATTACACCATGGCTCATTTCAGTAAATACATAAGACCAGGTGCAAAACGAATTGATTTCGAATCTACAGATAAAGACTTGCAAGTGAGCGCTGCCACAAATCCAGATGGAAGTCATATAGTCATCATTTTTAACCCTTCAGAAGAAGAAAAAGTATTTGAACTTAGTGTGAAAGAAGCTCAACAAGTAATTTCTATAAGCCCTCAAGCCATTCAAACTATTGTATTAAATCCCAAAAAATAAGCCTTATGTCCCAAGAAAAAACATTGGCAAAAGATAAAGTTCCCATTAAACAAAAGGCAGCTTTTGGTGCAGGCCATTTCATATTAAATGTGTTACCAGGAACATTAGGCGTCTTTATTCAATTTTTTTTACTTACAGCTTGGGGTGTAGATCCTTTGTGGGCTGGGTTGCTGGGTGGTTTACCCAGAATTTTCGATTCCATAACAGACCCAATTATGGGTTTTATTACAGACAATACAAAATCAAGATGGGGAAGGCGTCGGCCTTACATATTTTTAGGGTCTATTATAAGTGGAGTCCTATTTTTCTTGATGTGGCAAATTGATGATAATGCATCTCAAACTTACATTTTCTGGCATGTCATGGTTCTCCAACTTTTGTTTTTAATTGGAAACACCATGTTCGCCACTCCTCTAGTGGGCTTAGGTTATGAGCTGACTCCAGATTATAATGAGCGGACTAGAATTATGGCTTTTTCCAATACTATGGGACAGATTGCTTGGATGATTGTTCCTTGGTTATATGTAATCATACCTGACACTGAAACTTTTAGCACTAAGACAGAAGGTGTGAGAACAATGGCCTTAATTGTGGGGGCGATGACAATAGTATTTGGGGTGTTACCGGCCATTTTTTGTAAAGGAATCGACGCTTCAGACATGGAGAATAGAGAGAAAATTAATTTTAAAACCTTTACTTCTAACATGAAGAAGTTGGTTTCTGGCATTGTTTTGATTTCAAAAAATAAACCCTTTATGAAGTTGTGCGGGGCAACATTCCTTGTTTTTAATGGTTTTCAATTAGTTGCAGCATTTGGAGTATTTATAATTGTTTTCTACATGTATAACGGGAGTTATGAAATGGCGGGTACATGGCCAGCTTGGTTCAACACCATTAATGCGATTATCACTGGTTTTATAGTAATTCCTATTATTTCTAAAATGGCAACCAAGATAGGAAAGCGAAATGCTTTTTTGGTTTCAACCTTTTTATCTATTGTAGGTTATATCCTAAAATGGTGGGGATTTGATGTAGAGTTGAATGAACGTTTCAATCAAACTGAATTAGGAGAAAGCTTAACGAGTGGACTAGGTTCTATTTTTAATTTTCTAAATCCACATCTAGAAAGTATTGGAGCAAGTTGGTTTACAATAGATGTTGCAAACGGTGTTCCTTGGCTTATTTTCTTACCTATCCCGTTTTTTGCTTTCGGTATGGGCGGACTCTTTACACTTATGATGTCTATGACAGCCGATGTATGTGACTTAGATGAATTAGAAAATGGTTCACCAAGAAAAGAAGGAACCTTTGGTGCTATTTACTGGTTAATGGTGAAAATTGGGCAATCCATTGCTCTTGTGCTAGGAGGTTTGATATTAAGTATAGTTGGCTTTGATCCTAGTGTAACTGAACAAACTCTTGAGACCATGAATAATCTAAGGATTGCAGATATCGTTGTTCCAGCGGGTACAGCTGCTTTAGCCTTTATTGTGATGTGGAAATATGATCTTGATGAAAAAAAGGTTAGAGGAATTGGAGCCGAGCTTAAAATAAGAAACAGTAAGCCTAAGCCAAGACAAATTAGTTCTTTGTATTACCAAAATCAGGAACCATTATCTTCAGGTTTTATTCAGAGGGCACCAAACCCAAAATATGATATCGATTTTTCTGAAAAATCAATTGACGAAATCAAAAAGTTATTTTTAACCACCTTAAACAATGGTATGCATGGTATGTGCTTTAGCCCATATATGGATGGCCAAGACACCAGTGATATACTTTCTGAAGAACAAATTATAAGACGAATTAATATTATTAAACCTTATACTAAATGGGTACGCTCTTTCTCTTGTACAAATGGGAATGAACATATACCAAAAGTGGCTAAAGACAACAATCTTAAAACTATGGTGGGTGCTTCGATAGGTGCAAATATGATTCAAAATGGAAATGAAATAAAAAAACTTATAGAACTTGGTAAAGCTGGGTATGTAGATATAGCAGTTGTAGGGAATGAGGTCCTTCTTCGTGAAGAATTATCAGAAAAAGATATCTTGGATTACATTTCAAAAGTAAAAAAAGCTTTACCTAACATTCCAGTGGCTTACGTCGATTCTTATTATATCTTTAATGAAAATCCATCACTTATCGATATATGTGACGTTATTCTAATAAATTGCTACCCTTTCTGGGAAGGTAGTGCTATAGATATTTCACCTTCCTATTTAAGGGACATGTATAAATTAATTAAGGACAAAGCGAATGGTAAACCTTTAATTATATCAGAAACAGGCTGGCCAAGTGAAGGTGAAAATACAGAAGAAGCTGTACCTTCAAAATACAATGCCATGAAATATTTCATTAATATCAACAGCTGGGTGAATAAAGAAGATATTAAACTATTTTATTTCTCCTCATTTGATGAATCTTGGAAAATTCATCACGAAGGAGATGTTGGCCAACGTTGGGGAATTTGGGATAAAAACGAACAACTTAAATTTAAATAAGACATGACTTACAGAAAAGAACAAGAACTATCCAAGCAACAGGAAAAATTTTTAGCGTCTATACAAACGCAGAATTTTTTGAAAGAATACACCACTGAAGAACTTCACGATGTATTTAAGACTATCATGTCACAAGGTTTTCATGGCATGTGCTTTAGTATGTATGAAGATGGACAGGAACCTGGACATCATATTACAGAAGAACAAGTACTCAGACGAATGAAAATTTTAAAACCACACATCAAGTGGGTACGCTCCTTCTCTTGCATTGAAGGAAATGAATTTGTGCCAAAAGTAGCTAAGCAACTTGGATTAAAAACCTTAGTTGGAGCTTGGCTAAGTGATGACAAAGAGAAAAACAGGGAAGAACTAGATAGCTTAATCAAGATGGCCAATGAGGGCTTGGTGGATATTGCTGCCGTAGGTAACGAAGTTTTATATAGGAACGATTTGACTGTTAAAGAACTTATGCAACACTTGGATGAAGTAAGAGATGCTATTCCATCACATATTCCTGTTGGTTACGTCGATGCGTATTATGAGTTTACAGTACATCCTGAGCTAACCGCTAAATGCGATGTCATTTTAGCTAACTGTTATCCCTTTTGGGAAAGTTGCCATTACGACTATTCGTTAACTCATATGCAACATATGTATGGCCAAGCCTTAAATGCTGCAAAAGGTAAAAAAGTAATAATTACAGAGACCGGCTGGCCTAGCAAAGGGGAAAGTCTCGGTGATGCACACCCCTCGGAAATGAATGCCTTAAAATACTTTATAAATACCCAGTTATGGAGTAAAAAAGCAGGTATTGAAGTGTTCTATTTCTCGTCTTTTGATGAGTCTTGGAAAGTAGGTGATGAAGGTGATGTTGGAGCATATTGGGGAATTTGGGATAAAGACGAACAACTTAAATACTAAATAACCTTAAAATCAAACAATTACTACCTATACATAAACCATACAAACCTTAAACTCATCTTTTAAAAGTGAGTAAATGCAGGGAGTTACAAAGTTAGAAACTAAATAAAATAAACTAAAATGGTGTATGCTTTTTGTAGGTGCTAAATTATTAAATTAATAAAAAAATAGCAGTACATTTAGGGATAACTAATTTTTATAAACCATAAATTAAAAACAATGAAAAAAATTACACTTTTACTCATGATGATGCTAACCAGTACTCTGGTCTTTGCACAAACACTTCCTCTTGACTTTGAAGTTCCAGAGGATGATGCTTTTGAACCTTTTAATGGTGCAACTGCTGGTGTAGTTGTAGATCCTACAGATGCAGCTAATAATGTATTAGAATTAGTAAGTAATGGTGCACCTTTCGATGGGGCTACAGTAAACATGGCAACTTTCGTAGATTTGTCTGACGATACCAACAATACCATCACTATGGAATTTTGGGCACCTGATGCAACAACTAGAACACACTTATTTCAACTTAAAGGGGGAACTGGAGCTTCTCCACAAATACAGTTATTTTTTAATACTACTGCTGCAGGATGGCAAACAGTTACCTTAAATTTTTCTGAGGCAGGACCTACCCTTTCAGACAATTATTTTTTAATAGATATATTTGCTGATGCAGGTGGTGGAAATACAGCAACAGGAACATATTATATTGATGATATAGATGGACCTAATGGAGCAGTTGTTCCAGTAGACCCTATTCCATCTACACCATCTCCATTACCAACGGCACCAGACGCTGAAACCTATAGTATTTATAATGATACCAATGGTTACACTACGATATTCCCTGTAGCTTATTCATTTGGCAGTTTATCTGGAGAACCAGACTTAGGCCCAGAAGGTGCTGAGAATAGAGCATTGAAATTAAATTTTGGTGTAGAGGGTTTTGGTCAAGGGGAAGGCGGACCTGACGATGTTACTGCTTATGATTTTGTGTCATTTGATTATTGGGCTGGAGCTGGAGTTGTAGGATTTGACTTCGTTATGATTAGTAATGATGGTGGAATTTCAGAACATAAATATCAAATAAGTATTCAAGAGCCTGTAGTTAACGAATCTTGGGTTAAAGTCGAAATCCCTATGTCATACTTTACTGATCTTGGTTTTTCTGATGCAACTTTATTCCAATGGAAGCTTGGTCCACTTAATGATAGTGTTGACAATGATGGTATAGTTTACGTGGATAATATTCTATTAACGCAAAACTCAACATTAAGCACTAATCAATTTAGCCAAGCTGACTTTACAGTATATCCTAATCCAACACAGAATGTATGGAATATTAAAACAACTGTAAATATTTCATCTGTAAAAGTTTACAATTTACTGGGAAATCTTGTATTAAACCAAAAAGTTGATGCTAATGAAGCCATAATATCTTCTGAAGGATTAGCGACTGGTGTTTACTTTGTTAAAATTGAGAATGAAGCCAACTACTTTAAAACAGTGAAAGTTATTAAAAACTAAACGAGTTTTAATTTAATGATCAAGGCTTGTACTCATGTACAAGCCTTTTTTTATGGAATAAATCAAAAATTGATTTTAATAGACTTAATACCTATTTCAAACAAAATAGCCTTAGAACATTTGCTCCAAAGCTATTTTGATGTAACTCTATTAACATATTTTTTTAATTCATTTTCTTTCAGCAATTTACAGCAAATTAAATTTTTAATATAGTATTAATAAATTGAATTATACTACAACTTAGCTCTGTACAAGTTTTTTGATTTATTGAAATTAAAAATATAGAGGTCAGTAGTTAGTTGCTTATTAATTCTGATTGATATATTTTGTCTCCCTCCACCATTTTGACAATTAGATTATTGAATATAGTTGCCTTACTCTGTGATCGATTTATTCTAAAACAAAATTCATTAAAATATCTATTAAGATTATTATCACTTACCCAAGAATAGGTCGTTCGTATCCAAGATTTAACTTGATGTATCATTGTATGGAGCGCTTTAAAATTCAATCCTCTGTTACTCTCAATCTGTCTTATGTCATAAGCTTTTGAAATGGGTCTATATCCTCTCCATTTATCTGTTGTAACTCTTGCTTCCCTGCTAATATGATTGACAAAAATATAGTGCAATGATTGGGCTGAAAAATCATCTATTTTCATAGCATACATCCTCTTTACCTTACCCTCCTTTGTTAGCTGGATAGCGGTTACTGCCTTCTTTTTCTTGTATCATAGCTTCTTCCTGTTTTCCCTGCTTCTCGGCCGCCCAGGACAAACTCATCAACGTGAACATCACCGTCCATAGGGTTTTTTCCACTAGAAGCCATAGCCTCTCTGACTTTCAACATAAATAGTCGAGCAGTTTTTTCAGTCACACCATAACGCACGCCCATATAACTTGCTGATAAACTTTTAGTGCTAGTAGCCATTTCGAAACAGATAAAAAATGCCTTTCTGACTCCAAACTTAACTTTGTGAAAAAGAGTATTGGCAGTAGTAGATTCTTTATGCCCGCAGATGTTGCACTGTCTTGCATAATCAGTACGAACTTGACAAGCAGTGTGATTGCACTTGAGACATTTATATCGAATTTCAGACTTCACTGAAGCTAAATATTTCTTGCAATCTTCGTCAGTTTTGAACCGATTAGAGAACTCTAGAAGATTTTGACCCTTAAATACGTCCATAATTATATATATTTACTATCACTTAGATAGGTATTTATATACTGGCCTCTATTAAAATAATTATCATAACCTTAATACAATAATTATTTTTATAAAAAGGGGCTAAAAAGAAACGATTTATTTCTAGTTTATAGTAAGAATCCAAGCAAGTACATCTTCCATTTATTGTTGTTATAATTTAATTTTGAGTATTCATTTAAGACCCAATTTATATGCCTGCTTTCAGACACCTTTACACTTTTTGATCCACCTACCGACATGTGTAAGAGCTTTGATAGTCTATGCAGTTTAATTCCTGCAGAGCTTGATACAAACCCTACAGATGTTACCGTTTATGTTTTTGTAAATAAATTACACATTAAGGTAAAGCTACTTCATTGGCAATCTGGCGGATTTATTCTCTACTATAAGGGTTTAGAGAAAGGGACACTTCAATTTTCTAAATATGAAAGCTCGGTACTAATTCCAATTTAGTTATTATATGCCATATTAAAAGCTTTTGGAAAATGATGATTTCCTGTTATAGATTTAAAGGTTTCAGGTTTCATTTCGCAGACCGTTTCGCTTAGCCACTCTTTTAAACTTTTCATCGATTCGAATCTTTGATTTTTAAAGTATTGCCATACTTGTTCGCATGGGTTTAACTCAGGATTGTATGGGGGTATTCTTACTAGAATTATATTTTGTGGTACCTCTATATTTTTTATAGAATAAAATCCTGCATTATCAATCACTACAATTTTATATTCCTTTAGATTATGTATTGAAAATTTCGCGTAGATATGCTTGAAATATGTCAGTACTTACTCCATTTACTTCCCAAACAAAAGAGCCTCCGTTTATTGGCGAGTAACTACCATATAGATATATAGTCTTAAAAACATGTTGGTCTGTAACTATTGGCTAATCCCATTGGCGGTTGTGTATGGATATTTCGATTTCTTGTATTTGGCTCTATTTTGAGATAGTATTTTCAATAAACTCGAATCCATCGTACACCTTTATTCTTCAGAATTCACTTGGTTGTTAATAAGCGATTTATTATCCAGACCACACGCCTTCTTTTCAAATAAATCTGATCTCATGAAGAAATGCCTCACTCTTAAGTTCTCAATTATATCAAATGATCTAAAACATATTTTATCCTTTAAAAAGTAAATTATAAAATCCATACTCCAAGTTTTACTATGTTCATTAAGAATACTATTGCTGTGTATCTTTTCTAAAATTCCGCTTGAGAAAACTCCAAAAACCAAAAACTTTATGTGAACATTTGTACATCTCTTAAAGGATTATTAAGCTTTTAAAGACAAAACTCAAAAAATACTTAAATAATTCACCCATACATAACCACAACATAGCCCTTATTTCAGCAGTACAAGTCATCAAATTATTAACGAAAACATAAAAATTTAACTGAATTCAATCAGACTTTATGAGCTCCCAATAGCTTTGAACTTTAATGATATTAGGGTTCTGAGCGAATACAGACTTATGAATTTACTAGATTGATAATAAAACTCTTAAAAAAAAACGGAAATCTAGATTAGTCTGTTTTTTTTATAGCTAATAAGTTAATATATTTGGTATATCTGATAATCTATTGTTTAACAAATTAGACTTAAATTTAACAACTAAAAAAGTGGAAAATTTTATTTTTGAAGCAATTGTTAATTTAGTTGGCTCTTTTATTTTAGTCACTATTTTAATCCCAAAGATTAGCTGGGTTGTTAAAAACCGAAACTTAATTAATAGTCCAGAAGAAAGAAGTTCTCACAAAGATTCAACACCCACTATGGCAGGTGTTTCTTTCTTTTTTACTTTAATATTTATGTTAACAATAATCAAGGAGTGGGATATAAATGCTGTTGGTATTAATTTAATTGCTGCACTCGGGTTAATGTTTGCCATTGGATTAAAAGATGACCTAGTTGTATCCACACCGAAGGCAAAAATAGGTGGTGAAATTATTGCCATTTGTTTTATTCTATTTTCTAATTGCGTTCAAGTAGAATCGCTCAATGGTTTTTTGGGAGTTCAAGAAATTCCCGTATATGTTTCCTATGGTATTGTTTTATTGATTATGCTAACGATAATCAATTCGTATAATATGATTGATGGAATTGACGGTTTGGCTTCAACTCTGGGCATCTTTATTTTTGCTATTTATGGTTTTATTTTTTATATATCAAATCAAACTTTCTACTTTTTTCTTTGCCTTAGTCTAATAGGAATTTTACTGGCCTACTTACGATACAACTTATCTAAAACAAAAAAGATTTTTATGGGAGATACAGGATCACTAGTTATAGGGTTTTGTATTGGTTTTATGTCTCTGAAATTTATGTCATTAGATGCTGCTTTACTTTCAATACATTCATTTAAAATCGAAAATAGTCTTATTATTGTAGGAGCTATCTTTTTTATTCCTTTGTTTGATACATTAAGAGTTATAGGAATTCGATTAATTAATAAAAAAAGTCCTTTCTATCCAGACAATAATCATGTCCATCACATCTTAATAAACTCTGGGCTTTCACACTTTAAGGCTAGCTTGTTTTTAAGTTTATTAAATTTAACATTAGCTTTTGTTTTTATTTATCTTTCCACTATACTTAACAGTTTAGTGATGATTAGTTTCTTCATTATCATTTTCATATTATTATTATTTGTTTTCTATCAACTCAAAAAAAATATAGGTCAGGTTAACAGTTTTAAACATTTGATATCTGCTATCAGAATCTTTTTTTGATAATTTAAATCACACTTTATAAATTTAAAGATAAAATATAGTATGAAGTATACTCCAAGTAGAATTTTGACGGCAGTTGGTAATCGATCAGGATTAACTAATCTTATTTGTAATATCTTTGAGCTTGAAAGAAAACCCAAGGAAAAGTATATCATTGAGAAAGATAAAGTTTTTGGCGTTTTTACAGATTCGTTTGGCAACGATATTGATCTGTTTACAGGCTTGAGAGACCGTATTAAACCCTCATGGCGTTCAATGGTAAATCCAATAGATACTGCTATACAAGTTCCTTCTACAGAAAACATGAAACTAACCTTAAAAAAACAATCGAGAGCCTTAATTCGTATTGAAAGATTTTTACAAACTCAGTCTTTTTCTTTTATGGATAAAGAAATATTAGAAATTGGGGCCTACGATGGGTCTTCAGCTCATGCGTTAGCCTCTTTTGGCGTAAGAAGTGTATTAGCAACAGATATGGCGGCTTATTATATAAACCAAACACCAGGGGGAATTGTTTCAAAGGAGGCCATTGATAATAAAAACAAAGAACTTAGGCGAATTAGAGATGCCTATTCCAAGCAAATAAATCAACAAGATATGCCTAAAGTAAGTTTTGTTGAAGATGACATTACCATCTCTTCAGTAGCTTCTCAATCTAAGGATGTAGTAGTGAGTTGGGAAGTACTTGAGCATATCACCAACCCAGATGATGCCTTTAAAGAAATGGCGCGTATTCTTAAACCTGGAGGTTTTGCTTTTCATGAGTACAATCCATTTTTCTCTGTAGATGGAGGACATAGTCTCTGTACTTTGGATTTTCCTTGGGGTCATGCTCGTCTAAGTGATGAAGATTTTGAAAGATATTTAGATGAATTTCGACCAGAGCAAAAAAATGTATCACTTAGTTTCTTCAAAAATAACCTCAATAGGATGACACTTTCACATCTTAACGATAGCATGGAGCAAAATGGACTAGAACCAGTAAGTATCATTCCATGGTATTCTGAAGATGATCAAGCATCATTAACGAACAATATGCTGAAACAATGTAAACAAATTCATCCGACAGTAGAACACGTCGATTTGGCAGCTCCCATAGTATGGGTGCTTTGCAAAAAGAAATAAATATAACTAAAACTGTTTAAAATTGTAGAGACCTTGTCCCAGTTTTATAAAATTTGACATGCTAGCATTAGACTATCAATTATAAAAAATATTAATTTAAAAACTTCATGATACGGTATTATCTATATTTTTTACAAAATGTAGTTTTCTGAAAATAACAACAAATTAAAAATTAATTACTAGAAAATGCTTAACAACAAATCAGTATTAATTACTGGAGGAACAGGCTCTCTAGGAAGAGCACTTACTGCTCATATTCTAAAGAAATGGCCAAACGTAAAACGATTGGTTATTCTTTCAAGAGATGAGCAGAAGCAATTTCAAATGGCTCAAGATTATCCTGTTTCTGAGTATCCTCAAATACGTTTTTTTATTGGAGATGTAAGAGATAGGGAACGATTAATTAGGGCCTTTGAAGGAATTGACTATGTAATTCATACAGCCGCAATGAAGCATGTTCATATCGCAGAATACAATCCTGATGAATGTGTGAAAACAAATATTGGAGGTGCTCAAAATGTGATAGATGCCGCCTTTAAGTGCGGCGTTCAAAACGTAGTGGCACTTTCTACAGATAAGGCTTGCGCGCCTATCAATTTGTATGGTGCAACAAAGTTAACTTCGGACAAACTATTTGTTGCTGCAAATAACATAAGAGGAAAGCATGATATAAAGTTTTCCGTAGTTCGATATGGGAATGTTATGGGATCTAACGGATCTGTTATTCCATTCTTCTTGAATAAAAAGTCAGAAGGCATTTTGCCAATAACAGTATCTTCTATGACAAGGTTTAACATTTCATTACAAGGAGGTGTTGATATGGTTCTACATGCTATGAAAACAGCATGGGGAGGTGAAATATTTATTCCAAAAATTCCGTCTTATAGAATTACTGATGTGGCAAAAGCAATAGGACCTGATTGCGATCATAAAGTAATAGGAATTAGACCAGGAGAGAAAATTCATGAAGAAATGATTACCTCTTCTGATGCTTTTTTTACGTATGATCTAGGTAAATATTATGTAATTCTACCACAGACTCCGATGTGGAATACAGATGATTTCTCTTCCAATTTTAATGCAAAATTGGTTCCGGAAGGCTTTGCTTATAATTCTGAAACCAATACGGATTGGGAAACTGTTGATACGCTAAGGACATTAATTAAGGAAAATGTAGACCCTAACTTTGAAGTATAATATGAACGCAATACCATACGGAAGACAAAACATTACTGAAAACGATATTAAAGCCGTCGTTGAAACACTTAAGTCTGATTACTTAACCCAAGGTCCAAAAATTCAAGAATTTGAAGAGGCTTTTGCAGATTACATAGGTAGTAAATATGCTGTGGCTTTAGCTAATGGTACAGCAGCTTTACATTTATGTGCCTTAGCTTTAGGAATTGAAAAAGGAGACAAAGTCATAACAACACCAATAACCTTTGCAGCCTCTGCAAATTGTATTCGGTATTGTGGAGGTGAAGTAGTGTTTTCAGATATAAACCCCGAAACTTATTTACTAGATATTGATAAGGTTAAAGCGCTTTTGGAAAACTCTCCAAAAGGAACCTATAAAGGAATTATACCCGTGGACTTTGCTGGTAGAGCTAACAATCTGGAAGAATTTAGAGCTTTAGCAAACAAATATGATCTTTGGATTATAGAAGATTCCTGCCATTCGCCAGGAGGAAGCTTTCTGAATAGCAATAATGAAACACAAAATTGCGGAAATGGAAATTATGCAGATTTAGCTATTTTTTCTTTCCATCCAGTAAAACACATTGCAGCAGGAGAAGGTGGAATGATTACAACTAATGACCACGAACTTTATCAAAAATTGCTTCAATTAAGAACACATGGTATTGTAAAAAATAATGATTTGTACACCAATTCCATTTCGCAAGCTGGTGGAGACCAAGAATATCCTGGCTGGTATATGGAAATGCAAAACTTAGGATACAACTATCGCCTTACAGATTTTCAAGCAGCACTAGGATTAAGCCAACTCTCTAGAGCAGAAAAAGGTTTGGAGCGCAGAAGGGAAATTGCCGCAAATTATTTTGATGCATTTAAAGACAAACCCTTTGTGAAAGGTCAATCTAAAACAATTGAAGGTCATGCTTATCATCTTTATGTTTTAGAAGTTGAAGACAGATTGGGCTTGTATAACTATTTACGAAGTAAACATATTTTTTCTCAAATACATTATATCCCCTGCCATTTAATGCCTTATTATAAACAATTTGGCTGGAAAGAAGGAGATTTTACTCATGCTGAAAAGTATTACAAACAGTGTATAAGTTTACCGATGTATCCAACACTAACAGACGAAGAGCAGACCTATGTAATAGATCAAATAAATACGTTTTATAGTGAAAAACATTAATTTAAAATCCAGACGTTTACTATACAGAAGAGTATCAGCGGAACATATTTCAACGGAATATGTAAGTTGGATTAACGATCCTGATGTCAATATGTACCTTGAAACCAGGGGTAATTACACGCTAGATTTGTTGAAATCTTATATAGATGAGCAGCATAAAAATGATGTTTATTTTTGGGCTATTCATTTAAAAGAGTCCAATAAACATATTGGAAATATAAAAATTGACCCTATAGATATGGAAACTAACTCTGGAGAATATGGTATTTTAATGGGTGATAAGTCAAATTGGGGAAAAGGCTTTGCGAAAGAAGCGACAATGCGAATTATGGAATACTGTTTTGAAGAGCTAAATCTAACTAAAATCACCTTAGGTGTTATAGAGGATAACATGAAAGCCGTATCACTTTATAAAAATATTGGATTTAGCTTAAATGAGATTAAAAAAGAAGTAGCGACTTACAATAACAAATTGAGTAACGCATTAAGAATGTCATTGCATGTCAAAGATTTTAAATAATAAACTTATTCTAGGCACGGTACAAATGGGTTTACCTTATGGTATTAATAATACTACAGGCAAAATTTCATTAGTTGATAGCATAAGAATTTTAGAATATGCCTACAATAATGGAATAGGCATTTTAGATACTGCAGAAGCCTATGGCAATGCACACAAGGTCATAGGAGTTTTTCATGATAAAAATCCTACTAAAATATTTAGGGTAATTACTAAATTGCCCAATCAAATAAATGAAGACATTGTTCAAAAAGTAGGCAGCTATTTATGTGAACTAAAAATTAAACAAGTAGACACTTTGCTTTTTCATAGCTACGCTAGCTATATAAGTAATATTAAAAATTTTGATGTTTTAAAAAAACTAAAATCTGATAGGAAAATCAAAAACATAGGCGTTTCAGTGTATACTAATGAAGAGATTGAAAGCGTAATACTAAATGAAGATATTGATATTATTCAGCTGCCTTTTAACCTTTTTGATAATATTAATTTGAGAAAAACTGTACTAGAAAAAGCAAAATCTAAAGGAAAAATTATTCATACACGATCTGCACTTTTACAAGGATTGTTTTTTAAAGACCCTAATGATTCTAAAAATACGGTACAAAAATTAAAAAACGAACTTAGACTTCTGAATACTCTTTCAGAAGAAAATAGCGCATCTATTTCTCAGTTAGCTCTCAGCTATTGTCTACAACAAGAAAACATAGACAATGTGCTTATAGGAGTAGATTCCATAAGACAGCTAAAGGAAAATGTGAAAGCTGTAAACTATAAAATAGAACCCAAAACTGTTGATAGCATAAATACCATAAAAGTGCAAGATTTAGATTTGTTAAATCCCTCGTTATGGAAATAAAAACTGTACTAGTTACTCAAGCTAGACTAGGAAGCACAAGGTTTCCCGGGAAAATATTGAAAGAAATTAATGGAAAATCTTTGCTTCAAATACATTTGGAAAGATTAAAATTATGCAAAAAGGTTTCAAAAATTATAGTTGCAACAACCATCAAAGAGGAAGACACTAGCGTTTATAATAAAGCTTTAAAATTGGGTTTTCATGCTTTTAGTGGTTCAGAATTAGATGTACTGGACAGGTTTTACCAAGCAGTTAAAAATGAAAATGCAGAATGGATTGTGAGAGTAACTTCAGATTGTCCACTTTTAGACCCTGTTTTAGTAGATAAGGTGATTACCTGTGTTAAAGAAAACAATATGGACTATGGTTCAAATGGATTGATTGAACATTTTCCAGATGGGCAAGATGTGGAAGTTTTTAAATTTTCTGCTTTGGAAATAGCTTGGAAAAATGCTAAATTACTATCCGAAAGGGAACATGTTACACCTTACATCAGGAATAATTCTAATGGAAAAGGCAATGGCTTATTCTCAGCTATAAATTATCCGTGTACTTCAGATTATTCTAGAATAAGGATGACTGTTGATGAAGTTGAAGATTTTGAACTTATAAAAATATTAGTTCAAAAATTAGGCACAGAAAAATCTTGGATGGACTACACAAACTATATTATTGACACCAAATTGGGTAAGATTAATGATAGTATCATTAGAAACGAAGGACTTTTAAAATCATTAAAAAAAGATTAAACGTGGGAAAAGGGCAAGAATTATACAAAAAAGCTAAAACACTCATTCCTGGTGGCACTATGTTGCTTTCAAAACGTCCGGAAATGTTTTTACCAGAACATTGGCCAGCTTATTTTTCTAAATCTAAGGGCTGTAAAGTTTGGGATTTAGATGGAAGAGAGCTGCTAGACATGTCTATTATGGGGATTGGTACTAATGCGCTTGGTTATGGCAACGAGGAAGTGGACGCAGCAGTTATTGAAACTGTAAAAAAAGGCAACATGAGTACGCTTAACTGTCCAGAAGAAGTCTATCTGGCAGAAAAACTTATGGAAATTAATCCATGGGCAGATATGGTAAGGTTTGCGAGAAGCGGAGGAGAAGCCAATTCTATTGCAATAAGAATAGCACGTGCAGCTTCAGGCAAAGATAATGTTGCAATATGCGGTTATCATGGATGGCACGATTGGTACTTATCTGCAAATCACAACGGTGGAGATGACTTGAAAGCGCATTTAATACCAGGATTGAGCCCTAATGGTGTACCTAAGAATTTAAAAAATTCTGTGTTTCCGTTTCATTATAATAATTATGAAGAACTTTTAGATATTGTTGAAAAAAATAATATTGGGGTCATAAAGATGGAAGTAATGCGAAATTTTGGACCTGAAGATAATTTCCTTCAAAAGGTTAGAGACTTAGCAACTCAGAAAAATATTGTTTTGGTTTTTGATGAATGTTCTTCTGGTTTTAGAGAAACCTATGGTGGCATTTTTAAAAAGTTTGATGTCATACCAGATATGGTCATGTTTGGAAAAACTATAGGAAATGGTTATGCTCTAACCGCCGTTATTGGTAAAAGATCTGTAATGGAAGCTGCACAGTCTACATTTATCAGTAGTACGTTTTGGACGGAGCGCATTGGCCCTACAGCAGCACTTGCGACCTTGAAAATCATGGAACGCGTGGAATCATGGAAAACGATAACGGCCACAGGTTTAAAAATGCAAAAGGGCTGGAAAGATTTGGCAAATTTACATGGACTTGATATTACCGTTTCAGGAATACCAGCAATGACTACGTATGGTTTTAATAGCGAAAATGCAACGATATACAAAACCTTTATTACGCAAGAAATGCTTAAAAAAGGATTCTTAGCAAGCACAAACTTTTACGCTTGCACTGCACATCATCAAAAACACTTAGATTCGTATTTTAATGCACTTAGTGAAGTTTATGAAATAATTTATAAATGTGAATCTAAAACATTAAACATTAATAGTTTGTTGGAAGGTCCCATTTGTCATTCTGGTTTTAAAAGATTAAATTAAAGTATAGAAATGACCTCTTACAAAGCAATACATAAACAAAAGTTTTCAAAGGGTGAGTATCATATTGTTCCAATTCGGTATGAAGATCGAATGCATATATTGAAGTGGAGGAATGACCAAGTGTATCATTTACGCCAAGACAAACTACTGACTGGTGCAGATCAGGAAATTTACTTTACAAGAGTTGTAAAACCTCTTTTTGATCAGAAACAGCCAAATCAATTGCTATTTTCATACTTAGAGGGGGACACATGTATTGGTTACGGTGGTTTAGTTCACCTAAATTGGATAGATAAAAATGCTGAAATTTCTTTTGTGATGAATACTAGTTTAGAGAAAAAGTATTTTTCAAAACATTGGAAAACATTTTTAAAATTAATTGAAGAGGTTGCTTTTAATGAATTGAAGTTGAATAAAATATTCACTTTTGCTTTTGATGTTAGACCAAATTTATATGCATCAATTGAAAATTCAGGTTTTATGAAAGAAGCCATATTAAAAAAACATATTTTTTTTAATGGTGAGTATAAAGACGTAGTTATTCACAGTAAGTTTAACGCACTTGAAAAACGGTAATATGAAGAAAACTTTTATCATAACAGGAGCTAATAGGGGTTTAGGAAAAGGATTTGTGGATGTTTTAATGAAAAACCAAGACAACTTTGTTATTTCAATTTCTAGGCGTCTAAGCGAAGAACAAAAAACATATTCAGCAGAAAATTTCCATTTTTTAGAAACCGATTTATCTCAAGATAATATAACTGAAAAGCTTTCTCAGTTAAATGGAAAAATAAATACTGAAGCGCTCGTTTTTATAAATAATGCTAACATCATTGAACCAATTGCTAAAATTGAAAATCTAGAAGAAGCTGCCATTGTAAAAACACTTTCAGTAAATATAAAAGCAACCCTATTGGTGACGAGTTTTTTATTAAAAAACTATACTAATAATGATTTAACGTTTGTAAATATAAGTTCGGGAGCTGCAAAAAGAGCCATTAGCAATTGGTCACTTTACTGCTCTTCCAAAGCATATATGGAAATGTTTTTCAACACCGCAGAAAGCGAATATCCAGACCATCGCTTTTTCAATATCAATCCTGGGGTAATGGACACAGGAATGCAAAAAAGCATTAGAGAAAATGATTTTCCTGATGCTGAAAACTTTAAAGACTTACAAAAAGAAGGCAAACTGAAATCTCCCTTTGATGTTGCTAAAGAAATAGTAAATACAATCTCATGAAAATAGGAGTAATTTCAGATATTCATGGTAATATAGATGCCCTAACTCAGGTCTTACACAAGGCTAAAAGAGAAAAAGTTGAACATCTGTTAGTGCTTGGTGATATAGTTGGCTATTATTATCATCCAGATAAAATATTGAATCTACTTTCCAGATGGAGTTTTAATATTATCAAAGGAAATCATGAAAAAATACTTGAAGATGTAATTGCAGATTCGGCTTTAGGTGAAACCATCCGTTTAAAATATGGAAGCGGACATCAGGAAGCAATACACAAGTTGACCAAGGAACAATTGGACTATTTAAAGGATTTACCAGAAACAAAATCTGTTCAGTTTAATGACACTTGTTTATTGATGTGTCATGGAAGTCCATGGTCTATTGACTATTATATTTATCCCAATTGCAAGAAGGAAATAATCCTAAAATGTGATTCTAAAGAACATGATTTTGTTTTAATTGGACATTCGCATTATGCCTTTGCTATACAAAATGAACATAGCATTTTAATTAATCCCGGTTCAGTTGGTCAGTCTAGGCAAGCTGGAGGAAAAGCATCTTGGTGCATTATTAATACTGAAAATAAATGTTTTCAAATGCTAACTACAGATTACAATACGAATAAACTATTGAGCGAAGTAGCAGAAAAAGACCCAGAAATAAAGTACTTAACTGAAGTTTTAAAAAGAAATTGATGGTCTACATGAAGAAGGAATTAAACATATTGGTTACAGGCTGCGGAGGAGATATTGGACAAAGTATTGGGAAAATTCTGTTGGAATGGAGCTTTACCAAAAATCTGTATGGAATTGATATTTCAGAAAAAAATGCAGCACAATTCATTTATCCAAATTTTTCAGTAGGTGTTCGGTTTACCCATCCAGATTATTTACATTTATTGGAACAGTTTATTGAAAAAAACAAGATTGACCTCATCATTCCAATAGCTGAACCTGAATTACGGTTTTTCTCAGAAAAAAATATTTTAGACAAAATTGGTGAAGCAAAAATCATAGCAGCTTCTCCTTTAGCTTTAGAAATAGGATTTGATAAGTTTAAAACTTCTCAATTTTTAAAAAAAGAGGACCTCCCTTTTCCTGAAACTTTTTTAGCCAAAGACATAAAAACCATAGATTCGTTTCCTGTGATTTTAAAATCTAAAACTGGTTCAGGAAGTAAAGACATTCATTTGATAAATAGTATGGATGAATTTTTGTTCTACACCAGAAAAAATAGGGAAGACTATGTGGTTCAAGAATTTATTACAGAAGCAAATGGAGAATACACCTGTGGTCTCTTTAGAAGTAGTATGGGAGAAACACGCTCTTTAATTTTTAAAAGAGAACTTTTAGGTGGTTATAGTAGTTATGGTGAAGTTGTTGAAAATAGCGCTATAACTAATCTTTTAGAAAAATTAGCAGTTAAATTAAATTTAGTAGGAAGCATCAACGTGCAGTTAAGAGTAGCGGAGAATTTGCCGAAAATCTTTGAAATTAATCCCCGATTTTCAAGTACGGTATTGTTTAGACACCTATTTGGTTTTGAAGATTTAATATGGTCTTTGGAAGATGCATTAGGCTTAGAATTATCAGACAAAAGACGAAACGTTATTGGAAAAAAATTCTATAAAGGATACCAAGAATACATAAAATAAGAAAGCACAAGAAAAGCACATGCAAATAGGAAACTTTAAAATAGATAAAAATTCACCTGTATTTATAATCGCAGAATTATCTGCAAACCATAACGGAAGTATAGATACAGCCATAGAGACGGTTAAAGCGGCAAAACGCGCTGGTGCAGATTGTATTAAATTGCAAACATTCACAGCAGATACCATTACCTTAGACTCAAAAAATGAGGATTTTAAAATCACACAAGGCACGCTTTGGGATGGACAATATTTGCATGATTTATACAAAACCACTCATTTGCCTTGGGAGTGGCACGAACAAATTATGCAAGTGGCAAAAGAAGAAGGTTTAATTTGTTTTTCATCTCCATTTGACCCCACTTCTGTTGAATTTTTAGAAAGCTTAAACGTACCTGCTTACAAAATAGCCTCCTTTGAAATTACAGATATTCCCTTGATAGAAGTAATTGCATCCAAAGGGAAACCAGTTATTATTTCAACTGGTATTGCAGAGCAGAAAGATATAGAATTGGCTTTGGACGCTTGTAAAAGAATGGGGAATAACGACATAGCTCTTTTAAAATGTACGTCTAGTTATCCTGCTCCAATAGAGGAAGCCAATATGTGTATGGTTAAAGATTTAGCTGAACGTTATGGCGTAATTAGCGGTCTTTCTGATCACACTATGGGAAGTACTGTTCCTGTTGTAGCAACTGCCTTGGGCGCAAAAATCATTGAAAAACATTTTATTTTAAACCGAGATATTGGTGGTGCAGATGCTTCATTTTCAATGAATGAAGAAGAATTTACTGCAATGGTAAAAGCAGTTAGAGAAGCAGAAAGTGCCATTGGTGTTGTAGATTACACCCTAACTGAAAAGCAACGAAAAGGAAGAGATTTTTGTAGATCACTTTATGTAGTAGAAGATATAAAAGCGGGGGAACTTATTACTAAAAAAAATGTACGCTCTGTAAGACCAGGTTTTGGTTTGCATCCAAAACATTATGAGGAAGTTTTAGGTAAAGAAGTTAGTATTGCTCTTGAGAAAGGAGCTCGCTTACAATTAGATTTTATCATAAAATAAACGCGAAATCAACGTGGCTATATGATGCCAAAATCATTAAAAAAGAATGCTTTTTAACTCAATTGACTTTGCTCTATTTTTACCAATAGTATTCGTTCTTTATTGGTTCGTAATAAACAAAAAAATAAAGCTTCAGAACCTCTTAATTGTTTTGTCAAGTTATATTTTTTATGGATGGTGGGATTGGCGATTTTTATCCTTAATAATTTTCAGTACCGTAATTGATTACTTTATTGGGCTTAGCTTATTAAAACAAGAAAATGAAACAAAACGGAAGCTCTTACTTTGGACAAGTCTGTTAATAAACCTTGGTTTTCTTGGTTTTTTTAAATACTATAATTTTTTTATTGATAATTTCATAACCGCTTTTTCTTTTTTTGGAACAGAAATAACGGCAAACACATTAAATATTATATTGCCCGTTGGAATTAGTTTTTACACATTTCAAACCTTAAGTTATTCTATAGATATTTATAGAAGAAAACTAGAACCAACAACAGATTTCATAGCGTTCTCTGCATTTGTAAGCTTTTTTCCGCAATTAGTTGCTGGTCCAATCGAAAGAGCCACGCATTTGCTGCCACAATTCTATAAAAAAAGAAATTTTAGCTATCATGGAGCTGTGGATGGAATGCGTCAAATACTTTGGGGCTTATTTAAAAAAATAGTGATAGCTGACAATTGTGCAGCGTATGCAAATTTAATTTTCAATAATTCTGCTGACTATTCTGGTAGCACATTAGTTTTAGGCGCTTTGTTCTTTACATTTCAAATTTATGGTGATTTTTCAGGTTACTCTGATATTGCAATCGGAACTTCTAGGTTATTTGGTTTTGATTTAAAACAAAACTTTGCCTTTCCTTATTTTTCAAGAGATATTGCTGAGTTTTGGAGGCGTTGGCATATTTCACTATCTACTTGGTTTAGAGACTATCTGTATATACCGTTAGGAGGAAGTAGAGGGGGAACTTGGATGAAAATTAGAAATACTTTTATAATATTTATTGTAAGTGGCTTTTGGCATGGAGCAAATTGGACATATATAATTTGGGGAGCTTTAAATGCCATTTATTTCCTACCTTTATTATTAACTAAAAGCAATAGAAATAATATAGACGTTATTGCGCAAGGGAATTGTTTTCCTACTATTAAAGAGCTTTTTTTAATGCTTATAACTTTTGGGCTTACCGTTTTTGCGTGGATATTTTTTAGAGCAAATAATATTGAGCACGCTTTGGATTACATTGCAGAAATAGTATCACCTTCGCTTTTTACAATACCTATGTTTGTTGGGATGTTTGATGCCTTTATTACTGTAATTTTTATTGCTTTTTTCTTATTAATTGAATGGAAGGGAAGAGAAAGTAAATATGCAATTGCAACTCTAGGTGTGAATTGGAGAAAACCTGTACAATATGCCATGTATTATTGCTTAATCATTATTATAATGTGTTACGGAAATTTTAGTGAGAATCAATTTATTTATTTTCAATTTTAAAAAATGAAAAAGTTTTTTTATAAGACAATAGCGCTTTGCATTCCATTATTAATACTATTAGTTCTGGTAAATTACTTTGGTGATGCTGCTAGATTATTTGGTAATGATTATGAAAAACGAATAGCACAAATATTAAATGATGGACATTATGTTACTAACATTGGGAACTATGATGAACGATTATTACAAAAGGAATTAATATCCAATTCAAACATAAAATCAGATATTGTAATACTTGGCTCAAGTAGGACTATGCTGATAAACGCTGAGTTGTTTCCTGAATCTTCATTATACAACAGCTCTGTAAGTGGTGCAACTATTGAAGATATGATAAGTATATATCAACTTTATAAAGAAAATAAAAAATTACCTTTAAAAATAATTATAGGAATAGATCCTTGGACATTTAATGATAACAACGGACAAAATAGATGGCTTTCAATAGAAGAATACTATTACCGTTTTATAAATTCTTCAAAAAATGGAAGTTTATTTAATTTTAAGTACAAAGAACTTTTCTCATTGTCATATTTCCAAAGTTCAATTAAAATGTTGCCAAATGTTATTTTTGGGGATATAAATCCTCAAGTTACAAAAGAAAAACATAACAAAATGTTCACTAAATTGAGTGATGGATCACTGGTATATGATGAATTATACAGAACTGCTTCTATCGAAATAATTAATAACAGAATAGCATCTTACGTAGAAGGAAATCTGTATAGTGTTGAGAATTTTGATGATTTTTCTGAAAATAATTGGCGTTTATTTGAAAAATTAATTTTAGATATGCAAAATAATGAAATTGATATTGAATTTTTTCTTGCACCTTACGCTCCATTAGTTTATAAGAGAATAAATAATGAGAATAAGTATGCTATGGTGTTAAGGACAGAAAACAAATTAAGAAATTATGCAATTACTAATTCTTTAAAGTTACATGGATCATTTAATCCAACTGAATTAGAGATGGATGAGCGTTTTTTTTATGATGGGATGCATTCTAAAGAGTCTGGAATAATAAAGATAATTAACGAATGATAGCCCTAATGCATACAGGCGGGGCATAAAAATCAGATAAGTTGAGTAAAAAAGTTTATATTAAGTAGTATTATTTTATAATAAATAAATGGATAAATACCTTATTAAATATTTAGTTGATACAGCAGAAACTCCCTTGGCTAAAAAATATCTTGATTTTTTCAAAGTTGAATTGGACTGGCATTTGTATGTTTCAAAAACACACATGTCAAAAAACTATTTTAGAAACAGGAAAAAAAGCTTGAAAGAGGAATTATTGACATTTTACCAATATTCGTATGCATTAGCATTCTCGAATAACCTGAAACAAACCAACAATTTAAAAATACTATCAACAGTTTATTTTCCCAATAAAGAGCTGTTTTCAGATTTAAAAATAGATTCTTATTCGCCAGTTTGGCATCCCGTAGGAAAAACAAATATTTTCGGGGATCTAAAAACACTTCAATGGCATAAAAACATTCAACATCGCATAAGAAATGATGATTTTAATTTGTTTTTAGATGCTACATTTCAGGAAGAATTAGAAACATTTCAGCAGCATCTTTTAGTACAATATCAAAAACAAGATTTCAGAGCCTTGTTTTTGTACACAGACCAGTACTTTTATAGTAAATATAATATTGATATTTTCAAGAAAATGAATCGCCCCTCCTTTATTTTCACTCATGGTATGCCCGGAATTTACAATTTGGAAGTAGACAATAGGGCAGATTATTTGATGGTATGGAGTGAGAAAATAAAACAAAATTATGTGCGTGCTGGTTTTTCAGAAACTAAGCTAAAAGTAGTAGGAAATCCAAAATACGGGAAGATTCCTAAGAAAAAAACATTGCGTTCCAACTTAACAGATGTGCTGGTTCTCCCTGTTTCTTCTGTTACTTGGCACCAACATACGTATGGAAATCCCGTTGTTAATGATGCTAGTTTGGTGATTTTATATTTGTATCAAGTGCAACATACCTTGCAAAAATTAGGCGTAAAAAAAGCCCGTTATAGATCGCATCCTTCAATAAACCAAAAATGGATTCATTCCTTTTTAGATCCAAATTTTTATAGTTTTGATGATGTCTCACTTACAGCTTCTTTAAAAAAATCATCTTTAGTAATTGGATCAAATTCAACCGTTGTATTAGAGGCTTTAATGCATGGAGTAAACTATATTGCCTACGACCCAAAAGATGAAAACGGAGTAAATATGTCTGGCTACAAATCTGTACCGCCTTTTGATGGTTCTGAAGAAAAACTAATGATGAGCGAGACCGAAGTTGAACTAGAAAAAATGATTAAAGGGAATGCCATTACAGATTATACCTTGGTGCATGATTATATTCAAGATTTTGATTTGTCAGTTTTAAAAGATTTAATCAACTAGCCAAATGAGCGGAAACAAGTTGATTAAAAATACCGCTATTTATGCTTTAGGCGATATCATTCCTAGGCTTATTGGCTTTATTTCTCTACCCATACTCACCGCGTATTTAACTCCTACTGATTATGGAATTATTAATTACGTAAATACCTTAAATACATTTTTACTCGCCTTAGGTTTTTTGAGTATTAATACATATTTCCTTGTCTTTTATTACCGATTCAAAACAAGTCAAGAGCAAAAAAAATTATTAGGTAATTTATCTGCATTTGTTATTTTATTAAATGCGAGTATCGTTATTATTTTATTGTTTTTTGGCAAGTACCTTTTTACAGCGTTGGACAGCAATATAAATTTTTATCCTTTTATTGTTATTGCCATTTTTACAAACTTTTTTAATCTATTTTCCATATTACCAGCCGCATTATTCAGAGTGATAGAAAAACCAATGCCACTTACCCTTTTAAATATTTCGAGAGGAATTATTGCATTTATTTTAACCTTGGTATTAGTCATTTACTATGATTATACAGCTTTAGGAGTTTTATACGCAAACTTAGTCGTTAATTTTCTATTTGCATTTGTGTTCTTGTATATGGTACGGAATCATATTATTTGGAATTTACACTTTAAGCAGATAAAAAAAGTGCTAGCTTTTACACTTCCGCTTGTGCCTGGCTCAATTGCATATTACCTAACCACCATTTCAGACAGGATATTAATAGATAAATATTTAAGTTTAAATGAACTGGGGATTTATAGTGTCGCTGCAACCGTAGCATTAATTTTAAATATCTTTTCTTTTAGCGCATATAAGGCTTTTGAACCTTATCTTTTTAAAAATTGGGGTAGCGATCGTTTTATGGATATATTTGAGAACATCCGGAATAACTTTGTTTATGTTTTATTAATCGGTGTGTTAAGCATAAGCATCTTTTCAAAGGAATTTTTTATTATTATGACGGATGTTAAATTTCATGAGGCGTACTGGTATGTTCCTATGATTATAGTGTCTGTTTACAGTTCTTCATTAAGCATGATTTATGGAACGATTATTACCGCTCGAGGAAAAACAAAAATCAATTCAATAATATCCATTACCGGTGCCGCCATTAGTGTTACGCTCAATATTATATTTATGCCCAAATATGGACTAATTACAGCAGCTATTGTATCCAGTCTAGCAATGTCTATAATGTTGTTTATTTACATCTGGTATTCCAAATTAAAAGTAAGCCATATAAGACCATTTTTAAGTTTTCTATTAGCTGCTGCGTCTATTTACGTAACGGTGTATGTAATAACAATTGAGAATATGCTATTTTTGATAATAGTTAAATCTGTTGTTTTAATACTAGTTACCATTGCTATATCTATAATACTTTCAGTTAACCCCGTTAAGATTATTGAAATATTTGTAAAAAAAGATAGTTAAATGAAAACAAAAGCACGTGTTATTGCATTTTATCTACCCCAATACCACCCCATCCCAGAAAATGATGAATGGTGGGGAAAAGGTTTTACAGAATGGACTAATGTAGGTAAAGCAAAAGCATTATTTAAAGGACACTATCAGCCAAGAGTTCCTGCTGATTTGGGTTATTATGATTTGAGAGTACCTGAAACACGAAAAGCGCAAGCAGATATGGCTAGGGAATATGGAGTTGAAGGTTTTATCTATTGGCATTATTGGTTTGGCAATGGGAAACGTTTAATAGAACGTCCTTTTAATGAAGTTTTGGAATCTGGAGAACCCGATTTCCCTTTTTGCTTGGCCTGGGCTAATGAAACTTGGAAAGGTTTTGCTCATGGTATGACCAATCGTAATATTTTAATAGAGCAAAAATATCCTGGAGTAGAAGATTATACTGCACATTTTTATGAAGTGCTTCCCGCATTAAAAGACAAGCGGTATATTAAGGTAAATGATCGTCCTATATTTATGATTTATAAACCTGTAGGAGAACCAGAAGTCAAGATTTTTATGGAGACTTGGCAAAAACTGGCTTTAGAAAATGGATTGGAAAAAATCTATTTTGTGGGTCATTGCATAGACTCAAAATTTACAGTTAAAGAGGTATTGGCAAATGGATTTGATGCCGTAAATACCACAAGATTATTTAATTACTCCTTAAATCATCGTACTTTCTGGAAAAAAGTGCACAGCAGATTAAATAAAATAGTTAGAAATGTACCTTTTGCTTATCCTTATAAAACCGCTTCAAAATATTTTATATCTCCTGAAGAAGATAAAATAGAAAATGTATTTCCAAGCATTATACCCGGATGGGATCATACCGCTAGAAGTGGCCGGGAAGGACTGGTGCTCACCAACTCTACACCAACCTATTTTGAAAAACATGTAAAAGATGTTGTAGATCTTTTAGCAACTAAAAAAACTGAGCATAAGATCATATTTTTAAAATCTTGGAATGAATGGGCTGAAGGAAATTATATGGAACCAGACTTGCGTTGGGGTAAAAAGTATTTAGAGGCACTAAAAAAGCACATTATTAAATAGTTTATGTACAACACCTTTATCAATACGAAAATAGTGTATTTAAGCTTTAACAATATGCTGAAGCATAAAAGAGGTGTTGAAAATGTGATAGATTTTCAATCTAAAGCGAGTGGCAGTTCTATTAATTATTACGTGCATTGGGATGATAAAACAAGTGTTTATAAGTATAAGCGGTTTTTATGTATCGGTATTAAAGCTAATTTTTTAAAATTCTTCGTTTTCAATTGGTTTATGATGCGGATTAAAAAGAAGGAAAAGTTGATTTTTATACACTCGCACAATACATTGATGAGTATGACCTGCGTATATCAAACTAATTTACTCACTGTTCATGATGCACTGTATTATCAAAACAAAGCAGTCAAGCATCCTTTAAAAAATGTATTCTACTTATTGGAAAAATTTTTATACACTAGAGTGCGTTTTGTTCATTTTATATCAGAATTCACGAAAAAAATGAGTTTATTTTCAGATGCAAGAAATTATAAAATAATATACAATACCTCTCATCTTGAAACACTAAAAACAAATCCTAAAGACAAAAGCGAATCTATTGTTGAGTTTAGTTCAAATAAAACTAACGTATTTGTGGTGAGAAGCATGGAAGAGCGATCTAGAATAGATTTACTTATAAAAGTAGCTCAGCAAATTCAATATCTTAATTTTGAAATTTTTATTGCAGGAAAAGGCCCTTTGTTTGATTTATACACTAGGCAAATAAAAGATTTGCAATTAAAAAACATTCGTCTTTTAGGATACATAAATGATGCTGAACTTGTTGAATATTATAAAAATTGTGATATGGTATTGATGCCAGCAGAATATGCAGAAGGTTTTGGTTTACCCATTATTGAAGGCTATTTATTTAATAAGCCCGTAATAGCATCTAACCGATGTGCCATACCAGAAGTTATTATTACAGAAGAATTTTTATTCGATAACACTATTGAAAGTATTATTGATAAACTAAAATTTATTGAACAGAAATCAAAAGAAGATTATCAGAGATTTTATATTGAGAATTTCTCTAATGCTGATATCGTAGCAGAATTTAACGCTTTATACAAGAATCTAATGTAATGAGTATATACCTATTTACATTAGCTGTTTTATTGATTTTTTCATTTATTGAATTAAGAACAGACCTTACTACGGTGCAGCATAAAAGCATGTTGGTTTTTATATATATGCTTTTTGTTTTTCAAGTAGGATTTCGTTGGCAAACAGGTACAGACTGGGAGCCTTATCTACTTCACTTCGAAGAAATAAATAAGCTCTCTGATGTATATTATACCATTACGGGTTTTGAAAAAGGCTACAGTTTATTTGTTTTAATTATAAAATACGTATGGGAGAGCTACACCGCATTTCTTGTTGTGCATGCTTTGCTTTATTATGTATTGGTTTTTTCTGCATTTAAAAAATTGAGCCCCTATATCTTTATCTCTTTGTTGGTCTTTTATGCTACAAGTATGGGGGTAATGGGTTCCAACAGACAACTAATTGCTTTAGGAATTTGTTTATTTGCTTTGCGCTATGTTGTCAATAAAAAACCACTTAAATTTTTCCTCTTGGTTGGATTGGCATTTTTGTTTCATAGTTCAGCAGTACTCTTTATTGTATATTATTTTCTGAATAGAGATATAAAACAATCTTTAATATTTGCAACGCTAATAGCCGCTTTTATTATAGGTAGAACAAGTTTACCTATTTTGACTTTTTCTTTTTTAGGAGACAATATTGGAGGTATGGGTTCATCAAAAGTGTTGTATTATACAGGCTCATATCAAGATGAATCTGTTTCAGTTAGCATATTGGGTTTGATAAAAAGGTTTCTTTTTGTTGTGCTATTCATGTATAATTACAAGTTTTTGACAACTAAGCTAACTTATTATAAAATAATTTTTAATGGGTACTTTGTAGGTCTAATCATCTATTTTTTATTTGCGAGCTCTATCCTAGTTTTAGTAAATAGAGGAAGTTTATACTTTACTGCCATGGAAGCTTTGCTCTTATCCTCACAGTTTCTCCTATTGAAAAACAAACACTATCAAGTCAATTTATTGCTGCTATTATTTATAGTTTGTATCTTTCTGTTTTTCCAGTCTATTGCTGGCTATCCAGATTTGTATATCCCTTACAAAGGAATTTTTATTAACAGTGATTTCAATAGATACAGATTAGATTAACAAATGAAATCAAAAAATAATATTATAATATCTGGCATTAACCTTTTTGAGGGAGGCCCTTTATCTATATTGAAAGACTGTTTGTCATTTTTAAACGAAAGTGCTTATATACACCAATACGACTTTACTGCTTTAGTTCACAAGAAAAATTTATTTGATGAAGCTGACTATGCAAATATAAAATTTATTGAATTTCCAAAATCAAGAACATCCTATGCTTATCGTTTGTATTATGAATATGTATATTTTAAGAGCTTTGCCAAAAAACACAATGTATTCTTTTGGCTATCTTTACATGATATAACGCCTAATGTTGGTAATGTAAATCAAGCGGTTTATTGTCATAATCCTTCCCCTTTTAATACTGTAAATTTTAGCGAAATTTTTGTGCAGCCAACTCAGTTTTTTTTCAGGTTGTTTTACAAATATTTATATCAAATCAACATTAAAAAAAACAACTATGTAATCGTCCAGCAGTTGTGGATTAAACATCGTTTTGAAAACATGTTTAATTTACCAGGAAATAAAATAATAACGGCACCCCCAGAAATTCCAAAAATTGCAGATAACTATATATTAAAAAACAATAGAGTGGAAGAGAATAAAAACCAACTTACAAAAACCTTCTTTTTTCCAACTTTTCCAAGGCCTTTTAAAAATATTGAGGTGATCTGTGAAGCGGTATTATTAGTATTGAAAAAAAACATTCAAAACTTCAAGGTTATAATTACTATAAATGGATCTGAAAATAAATATGCTGAAACAATAGTTGAAAAATATAAGCACATAGATGCTATAAAATTTATTGGATTGATAAAAAGAGAGGACGTATATATGTATTATTCGCAAAGTGATTGTTTGATTTTCCCATCAAAATTAGAAACTTGGGGATTGCCTATAAGCGAATTTAAACAGTTTAACAAACCCATATTCTTAGCAGACTTACCTTATGCAAAAGAAACAGTTGGCGATTATGAAATGGTTAGTTTTTTTAATCCTGATGATGCTGTGCAATTATCAGAATTAATTGTAAGTGCCCTAAGAAATCAATTGGTTTTTGATAAAAACCACGCTATTAAATATGAAAAACCCTTTGTAAGTGATTGGAACGAATTATTTGTAACACTTTTAAAGTAATCATTTCTAAATGAAATAAGTATGATAAAAAAATATGGCCTATTAGGAACGATAAGATTAACTTTGTCATTGATATATACAAAGTTATTTTTTAGAAATGCAAGATTAATTAGACTTCCATTTGATATTAGAAATAAACGCTACATCAAAATTGGCGACCATTTTACTACAGGTTTTGGATGCAGGATTGAAGCTTTTCCTGTGAATAATGAGGAAGGTTTTACGTTAACAATTGGAAATAATGTTCAAATAAACGACTATGTGCATATTTCCGCAGTTAATTCTGTTAGTATTGGAAACAATGTACTTATGGCAAGTAAAATTTACATTTCAGACTGTACACACGGTAGTTATTCTGGAGACCACTTAGACAGTAATCCCAATATATCTCCAAATGAAAGACCACTTTCTTTTAAAAAGGTTATTATTAAGGATAAGGTTTGGTTAGGAGAATTTGTCACTGTTTTACCTGGTGTCACCATTGGCAAAGGAACCATTGTTGGAGCAAATTCTGTGGTATCAAAAAGTCTCCCAGACAACGTGATAGCAGTAGGATCACCTGCTAAAATTATAAAGCGATATAATAAGAACACCAAAAGATGGGAAAAGAATATTTAACAAAATAAAGTTTGTGAAGAATATATTAATCACTGGAGGGGCAGGTTTTATAGGTAGTAATCTAGCATTGGCTTTATTAAAAATAGGCCATAAAATAACTGTTTTAGATAATTTAACTCCGCAAATTCACGGAGAAAATCCAGATGAAACATCCCCTTTATACAATAGCATAAAAAATAAAGTGAATTTTATTAATGGAACTGTAACATCCAAAGCAGATTGGGAAAAAGCCTTAAAAAATCAACACGTGGTGGTTCACCTTGCAGCCGAAACTGGAACTGGACAGTCTATGTATTGCATAGAAAAATACACAGAAGTAAATATTCTTGGTACGGCAATACTATTGGAAATTTTAGCTAATTCTAAACACCAGGTCACTAAAATAGTAATAGCTTCTTCCCGAGCTATTTATGGTGAAGGTAAATACAAACACCCCGAATTGGGATTTGTATATCCTACACATAGGAATGAAAAAGATATGTTAGCAAGTAATTTTGAAGTAAAATATAAGGGATTTTCAGATTTAGAGTTGGTTGGCACAAACGAGGAGTCTAAAATACACCCGTCTTCAGTTTATGGTATTACTAAGCAAAATCAAGAACAAATGATTATGACTGTTTGCCCAACCATAGATATTGCTCCAGTAGCATTTAGATATCAAAATGTATACGGCCCAGGTCAGTCTTTATCAAATCCATATACAGGTATACTTTCCATTTTTTCTACACAGATAAGAAACGGCAATGGCATACAAATATTCGAAGATGGAAAAGAGACCAGAGACTTTGTATATATTGATGATGTAGTAAGGGCAACTATCTTAGGAATTGAAAAAGAAGAAGCAAACGGGGAGGTTTTTAATGTAGGTACGGGAATTGCTACAGATGTTTTAACTGTTGCCAACACACTTATTAATGCTTATGGAATTGAGGTTCCGGTAAAAATATCCGGTAGATTTAGGTTAGGTGATATAAGACACAACTTCGCAGATATGAGTAAAATAAAACAATTTCTGAAGTACGAACCAAAAATATTGTTTAAAGAAGGGATTCATAATTTCGCCAAATGGGTTTTGGAACAAAAAATTGAAAAAGATAACTTAAGCAATTCTCTCGAAGAAATGAAACAAAAAGGATTGCTGAAATGATTTTAAACGACTATTTAAATAATAAAAGGATTCTTTTCTTTTCTAATCAAACTTTTAATTTAGAAAAAGAAATTATCTCTAAACTACAAAGTTACGGAGCTAGAGTTGATTATTATGATGAGCGACCCAAAAACAATAATTTCACCAAGGGTGTTATACGTTTAAAAAGAGAATTGTATCATCGCAAAATAAATACTTATTATACCAATACATTACAAGAAATAAAAAATAATAGCTACGACTTTATATTTGTTAATAGAGGAGAGGTTATCACAGAAGAATTTTTAATTGAGTTTAAAAAACAACAGCCTAAATGCAAATCAATTTTTTACACATGGGATTCTTTTAAAAATTGCCCTCACGGCTTAAATATAATAAAGTATTTTGATAGAAGATTTACATTTGACCATGAAGATGCCATAAAATATGGGCTAGAATTTAGACCCTTATTTTTTTTAGATGTGTTTAGAAACAGTAAAACTGCTGTAAAAAAACATAAATTTGATCTCTTGTTTTTAGGAACTGCTCATTCAGATAGATACATTTTAACTAATAAAATTATTGATTGGTGCCATCTCCATAATTTAAAGACATTTTCATTCTTTTGGATGCAAGGACGTTTGGTATTCCTTTTTAAAACACTTTTTGATAAATCATTTAAAAAAATAGCTTATAAAAAACTTAGTTTTAAAAGTTTGACTTCAAAAGAAATAATAGACTTGTATGCAAGTACAAAAGTTGTTCTAGACATCAATCATCCAGAGCAAAAAGGCTTAACAATGAGAACTTTTGAGACTATTGGATCACAAAAAAAAATGATTACCACTAATAAAGAAGTTGAAAAATATGTATTCTATAATCCTAATAATATAAAAATTATTGATAGGAATAATATTCAGATGGATTTAGATTTTTTTATGTCTAATTATGAAGCTTTAGATGATGAAGTGTATGAACAATGTTCTATTGAAGGTTGGTTGTCTTACTTATTTTTAGATAAGGAATTTTTTAAATGGACTACGTAAAATTAAGTACAAATCATTTTAGTTAACAGAAGTAAAAACCCCTTGTTTGCTATTTTAAATGGAATAACAAGAGCTAGAATTAATAGATTATCAAAAGAGAATAATCATACTTAAAATATACGTTGGAATACTCCTGTAAACCTTCAGAATTATTGAGTGTTATTTTTAAAAATCTTCCACCAAGGTTTTTTATTTTCAGCTCCATACCCATAACCAGCTCCATATCCATATCCATATCCATAGATTCCTTTAGGATTAGTGTCGTTTAGCACTATAGCCATATTTTGCAACTTCTTTGTTTCATGCATTTTTTTAGGAATCTTCAACATTCTCTTATCTAGATGATTTGCTCTAATTACATAAATAAATAAGTCTGCTCTATCTTGGCTTAATAAAACCGTGTCAGTCACTAGATTTACTGGAGCAGTATCCACAATTACATAATCGTAATTTGCATTGGCATAGGCAAGTAATTCATCAAAACGGCCATTCATAAGTAATTCTGAAGGATTTGGCGGAATAATTCCTCCTTGTAAAAGATCAAAATTCAATGAAGAAATGGTTTCAATAAGGCTTTCTGGAGTTTGTGTATCATCTGCTAAATAATGTGTAAGTCCTATTTTATCTGGAATATTAAGGTATTCAGAAAGTTTCGGATTTCTAACATCTCCACCAATGAGTAAAACTTTTTTAGAATTTAATGCCAATATTCTTGCTACATTTATTGAAATAAATGATTTTCCTTCTCCTTTAAAGGTTGAAGAGACAAAAATGGTTTTTGAGATTTTTTTATTATTTAATAAAACGAAATGTAAATTTGTTCTCACAATACGTAAAGCCTCCATTAAAGGACTTTTTTTGTCGTCATTTGTAGTAATTGAATTGCCTTTTTCTTTAGATTTTGGAATATCTCCAAGTATTGGAGCATTTAGTACAGATTCAATATCTTCTATAGAATGCACTTTATTATTGAATAAGAACACTAAATAAATAGTAATAAACGGAATGATAACACCCAATACTAGTGCTGCAAGATAAAAATACATTTTTTTTGGGAAAACGGGATAGTCACTTCCAAAAGCAGGATCAATTACTTTAGCGTTAGGTGCCTTAATTGCTAATGAAATAGCATTCTCCTCTCTTTTTTGAAGCAAATACAAATACAGCGTTTCGAAAATTTGCTGCTGCCGCTTTATAACCTTTAACTTTCTTTCCTGTTGTGGTACTGATGTGATTTTGGTACTTAATTTTTCTTCCTGACTTCTTAAATCGCTTAACGAAATGGAAAGTGACGATTTTAAATTGCTCAAACTTTGAGAAATACTTGTTTTCAAATTATCAATTTGATTATCTAAATTTACAATAACTGGATTTAAACTATTTGAGCTTCTAAGCAACCTATTGCGCTCCAATAAAATTTCATTATACATTCCAGTACTCTCGTTTAATACTGTGCCTTCTATACCTAAATTTGTGGGAATTAGTTTATTATCGTTTTTTTTGATGTAGTCTATAATATAATCTACAAGTTTCAATTGTGTTTCTATATCGACTGTTTCTTTAGCCAAATCTCTATTTGAACTTAAAATGAGGTTGGATTCTGAATCTATATCAGTTAAATTGTTACTGGTTTTAAAGGTTTCAACATCTTTATCTACAAGCGTTAATTCTTCTGAAATTGCTTCTATTCTTTCATTGATAAATGTGTCTGTGTTTTTTGCAATAAGGCTTTTATCTAGGATAGATTCAATATTGTATTGCTCTACTAAAACCCTTAAGACATCTTCAGATTTTTGTTTGTTTTCTCCTTTAAGCGTCAAATTAACCAAACTTGAATTTCTATTAACTGGCTCAATTTGTATCTTAGATCTATAATAGTTGGCAACAGTTTCAACTTTAGTTATGTTTATTTTAATTCTTACGTCAAGTTCAATTGGGACAAATGTTGTAGGGATTACTGTAAAATTAGCAATATCGCTAGATACGTTTTCGCCAAATAAATAGTTACCTACTTTATTTTCTTCAGCATCGAATAAGTCAAATTTAATTTTAGAAGTTGGTATTATAGATAATACTGTGTCTTTATGATAGAATAGTGAGTCTTTGCCAAAGAAATTCAATTTGAAAGGAAGATTATTCCCATATAATTCTGAATCACGAAAACTTCCCTTAGCATAGTATGTCTTATTTATCCCTAGTTTTTTCACTACTTTCTCCTTAAGGCTACGTGAATTTAAAATCCCAACCTCAGTATCAAACATAGACTTACTGTTTGAGGCTAAACCTAAATCTTCAAAAGCTGAAAGTTCTGAAGAAACACTTCCTTTTTCTTTATCCTGTATTAATATGGTAGATACTACTTGATATTCTGGAACTACGTAACGCAAGGACAGATGAGCAACCCCAAGGGCAACAAATACTCCTAAAACAAACCATTTCCAATGAAATAAGTATTTTTCTAGAAATTCTCTTAAATTGAATAGATCTTCTTTTGAGTTAGTTAAGTCTCTGTTATTATTATCTTGCATAAGAATTTTTTATCGCACTAAAATTGCTACTAAAGTTATTAAAATTGATATAGCAGATATAATTACTGATGTATTTGGTCCTACATCAGAAGAATTTACTCTAGTTTTATTAGCAGGTACATAGAGTGCATCATTTTGGGATAAATAGAAATACGGAGAATCAAATAATGCTTTATCGGTAAGGTCTATGGTCTCAAAAGTGCGCTTACCTCCCTGCTCTCTAACCAATGTAATATTACGGCGATCTCCGTAAATAGTTAAGTCACCTGCAAGTCCTAGGGCATCAATAATAGATAAGCGTTCATTTATGACAGGATAACTTCCAGGCATTCTAACTTCTCCAAGAACAGTTACCCTAAAATTAACAATCCGTATATTAACTATAGGTTGCTTTAAGTATGGGTTTAATTTTTCTACCAAACTATCTGTTAGTTCCTTTGTAGTAAATCCTGCTGATTTAATTCTTCCTAATATGGGAAAATTGATAAACCCTTCAATATCTATGATATAAGAGAGCGGTATTTGAGCAGCTACGGTTTGAATTTCAAAAAGATTAAAGGGCAAAGCCGCTTCTTGATCTATTGCAGATACGTTAACCGTTAGCATATCGCCTATTTGCAAAGGAGGCTCGTAATTTAGAATTCTTTCATTTATTACTTGATTCTCATCAGTATCTTCAAAATAATTAATTTTTTTGGAAGACACACACCCTACCATAAAACTACTCACCAACAAAATTATAAAATACTTAAAATATAGTTGTTTACTCCTCATTATATATTTCACTTTATAGCCTTATTAATTTTAGTTAATTCTTTTCATAAACTACTAAACAAATCTATAACAATGATATTTTCTAACCTAATAAAGTTAATTCCGATTGTTTAATACAAGTCTAATTTTAAAAATAATAAAATTAACTGAATTTATAATTTGGAAATGACTTAGAGTTAAATGATTTTTTTGACCTTAGAATGGCTTAAGAAAAAAAATAAATTATCCAAATAGACCCTATATAATGCACAGCATATTTTCCTGAAATATGATAGCAAAATAGCATTAAAAATAAAATAAATTCTTGTTTTATTTTTGACAACTTAACTAGCTTTAAGCTTCAAATGCAACATTGCCCCCATTGTTGATGATTACCGCAAAAACTTCATTGGGCGTCATGAACCGATGCCTTTTTCTGGGTCTGTTATTTAAAATAAAATAACTTTAGATCATTTACTTTTAAGCTATTTTGATGTAACTTTATTAACATATTTTTTTGATTCGCTTTCTTTCACTAATTTAAAGCAAAGTAACATTACTTTATATTATAACCTTACCTAAACCACACCTATTAATGAACTGGTTTCAGACTGAAAAAGAAGAGGTAATAGATGAGCTTGAATCAAGCCATAAAGGAATTTCAGATGAAGAAGCAGTAAAGCGTAAACCATCTACGGACCCAATACTGATAATTCAAATACTAAAAAGTGGGGTGCATTGAGTAGTTACTTTTATACACTAAAACTTGAGTTTGGAAAACTAAAAAAAGCGCTGTTTTTCTATCACCTTATCTCTAGATAGATTAGTAAAAGAAGAAAATGGACCAAGAAGTTTTTTGTAAACACATCAATAAATAAGCTAATTTAAGAGACTGAAGAAACTGAGTTATTTTAAATACTTTTTTTTAAAAAAAAACCCGGATAAATCTTTACTATATATCCGGGTTTCAACTAATCAAAAAAAAACATAAAAAATTAATTGGATAACTCTTCATTGAGTTCCCAGATGTAAGACCAAGAATCATCAACAGCCATTCTCCATTTGTCCATCATTTGATTGGCTTTTTTATCGCCGTGGACTTTTTTGTATAAGGCAAAGGGTCCATCTTTTTTATCATCTTCGTCTATTGCTGCATAACTGCTAAACAAATCAGTTACCATATAATCAGGATCATCTTCACCTCCACCCATAAAAGAGTACCAGTATCCTCTTGCTTCGCCCTCTTCTGCGGCAATAGTCCCTGTTACATCTTTTACAATCTCAGAAAATAGAGCTCCATTTTTAACTCTAAAATAAGTGACCCAAACCAGCTTACTATCTGTACTTAAGGTTTTTTTACTCCAGTCTGGTAATGTTTTAGAAATAGCATAATGCGATTTTTCAACGTGAGGCACTATAAAGGTCATCGCTATCATTCTACAGGACTTACCAGCCATGTCCTCTTTGTCCATATCAGCCCAGTTTGGCATGTAACCGGTTACACCATACACGTTATTCTCACCTTGAACTCTTGACCAAAAGTTCCAAGAATTAGTTCCTTCATTTTCGTTGTAACACTCTTTCCATTTTTTAACGCCCTCCATAAATTGAGCAGTGTGTCCTTGTTTGACCGTAAATTCTGTCATGGATAACATTCTCTTTTCAAAAGTTTGTGACATCGCCATTAGCGGTAACACCAATAAAATAATAAATAGCTGTTTCATAATTTAATTTTTAAATTAATAATTGTTTTGATCATTAAACAACTGCAAAGTATTTAACATTCCATTACGAGTCAATCACATCTTCATGTGGTTTTGAGTATTAAAAGTTTAATTTAACTAACACAACATACTATTAATCAAAGATTCAACTTTCAAAACCCAATGGATTAAAGTTTCTGTTTTAAATAAACTTATTCTTGAACATGATTTTTATGTAGGAATGTAGCATATATCCTCAAGACTTGAGAGATTACGATCCTTTGAATTTTGAACCTGAAGAGTTTAAAGTAAAAGTTGAAATAGTATATTACATTAGATCAAATCGTAGTCAACAAAAGGCAATAAAATACACAAACTATTAAAAAACAAGAGTTTATGGATTTTAATTATGACTACGGCAGGATTACATATACTGAGTATGGTACATTATGCAACTACATCTGGCGAAATTTTAAAATAAGTCTTAGCGCTTTAAATAAAAAAACTATCCAAAACAACATTGGGCCACATGACCAGATTCGTATGAAGAAGAGTTGAGTCGTTAATTATCGAAAATAAATCATAAATTTGAGGATTGAACTAAAACAACTTATTAAGATCAATGGAATTAGAGAATATATGCATCTATCGAATGACTCATATAGATAACATTCCTAATATTATAGTTAACGGAATTACTCATAAAGATTCACCAAATTCTAATCCAAATTTCGTTTCTATTGGAGATGTCAGTTTGATAGACAACAGAAGTACTAGAAACGTAATGATTGATAATGGAGAAATGCTTAACTTTAATGCTGAATCTATTATTCTAGGAGATTTCATTCCTTTTTATTTTGGTATTAAAATGCCAATGCTCTATGTAATTCAAAATGGAGGGAATTTTGTAGAAAAAGCAACACCAGCAGAAAACATAATATATTTAGCTTGTCCTATTAACAATATAATTGAATCGGGAGAAACATATTATTTTAGTGATGGACATGCGACTGATAGTTTAAGTTCTTTTTACGACAGTAGTAAGGTTAGTGAATTACCAAATATTATAGCTTGGGAATCAATAAAAGCACCATTTTGGGGAGGTCAAGAGAACCTTAATATTAAACGCAAAAAACAAGCTGAATTTTTAGTTTCAAATGATTTACCTGCACAATTTATAGTTGGGTTTTGTAGTTATAATGAAGAGGCTAAACAAAAATTAGTCAATATGGGAATTGATGACGAAAAAATTAAGGTAGTCCCAAGAGCCTATTATTAAATTTAAAAAATATGATTAATTACGTTACGGGAAATATATTGGATAGTGAAGCTCACGCTATAGTAAATACTGTTAATACTGTAGGTGTTATGGGTAAAGGAATTGCATTACAATTTAAAAAAGCTTATCCAAATAATTATAAAACGTATTCAATAGCCTGTAAGAATAAGGAAGTAGTAGTTGGTAAAATGTTTGTTACAACTGATATTAATATTAGTTCAGGAGAAAAACTTATTATTAACTTCCCTACCAAACAACATTGGAGAAAACCATCAGAGTACATTTATATAGAAGATGGATTAAACGACTTAGTAAATGTTATAAAACTAAATCAAATTAAAAGTATGGCGATTCCTCCACTTGGAGCAGGAAATGGTGGATTAAAATGGGAAAAAGTTAAAAAGATAATTGAAGATAAGTTAAGTCATCTTGACATCGAAATATACGTATTTGAACCATCATCTCAAATTGTAGAAAAACTCAAAAAAGAAAGAGTTAAATTAACAGACGCTAGAGCTTTATTGTTATTTGTTCTATATGATTTAGTGAAAAATGGAGAATTTGTTTCAGAATTTTCTAGTGAAAAAGTTAGTTATTTTTTACAAAGATTTGGTGCAAAAAAATATTTTAAACTACAATTTACACCTAATTTTTATGGACCATATTCTGGAAAAGTAAGATTTGTTTTGAACGCTCTTAATGGTAGTTACTTAATGGGATATAGTGATATGGACAAAAAGCCTTTTGAGCCACTAACTATAATTGCAGATGGTTTTAATGATGTAAAAAATCATATTGAAAATAAACCAGAATTAGCAATAATTGCAAAAAATACAACGAATTTCTTAAATGGGTTTTATTCAGATTTTGCCCTTGAATTATTATCTTCAATTGACTTCATAGCTTCTAGCGAAAAAACATTTGACAAACAGATTATTTTTAACAAATTAAATGATTGGAGTGATAGAAAACAAAGTATGTTTTCCAATCCAAAATATATTGACATATCGGTTAGACACTTACAAAGTGCTGGAATAGAGAACTGAATAAAAAAAGTACGATTGCCCAACAAAGTACTGAGGTAAAAAACAACTCTTTTTACTTTAATTTAAAACACTAGTAATCTAGGTTCATGGATTCATAAAACTGATTCTTTGATTCTTTTTGTTGTGTCTTTCTTCTACCTATCTAGGCAAAACTGAAACTTTTTAACTTCGTAACCAACGGTGAAGTAACCGTAAACCAAAATTGGAAAAAATAATTCTCGAGAAAATAGCTGATTTATTAAGAGACCATAAAAGTCTAATGCAAGATTGCATATTCTGAGTATGGTAGATGATGCAACTACAACTGGTGAGACTCTAAAATAAATCTTAGCGCTTTACATATAAAAACTAGGTTAAACTATTTATTATTTATCTATCCACTTCACTTTTTTCATCTCCCCTTTCGTCGCTGCCTTAGCACTTCTATAAATTCAAGATAAGTAAATTCGATAAAGACCCTACCAAAATAGAAGACAGGAAATGAAAATACATTTTTTATTTTTCTGTTAACCAATAATTTACTAATTTCAAGGTGGCTACCATTCGAATTATAGAAACTTAAAAATATGAAAAAATTAACAATTATTTTCGGTTTATTTTCTCTAGTAATGGGCGGCAACGCTCAGAATACGTCAAACGTATCTTCATACCACGAACCAACAATTGGTTCTGCGGTTAATGCTACACACGCATTTAGTATCGCGCAACCACATGATGGGTCTGACGGTATTATTAGAAAATTTGATCATCAAGGGCTTTTGCTGAACACAGCCGTCCTTCCTAATGACAATCCCAGTTTTGCAGTATCGTACCCTTATGAAATGACGGCACAAGGAAATAATATTTCTGTTATTGCTGAAACATGGGCTACTACTAGTGGTACTCGGATAGTACGTTCAGAGTCATTATTGGCTATTCCAGAGAATCTGGATATGTCCAATTTAAATTCTTTGGTTGCCTATCAGTCAGTTTTTTCATCTGTTGCTGATGATGGTAATAATTTATACGTATTATATGCAGCACTTAATACCGATGCAGCCTTGGGGGTAAACCCTGATGGGTCTCTTGACCCAGGCGAAACAGCCATTATTGCAAATGCTGGAGACGGTAACAATAGTAAAACGCGACTGATTATTACAAACCGTGATAATCCTCAAGAGGTCTCGTATGTTATTGACCTTGCACCGAACGCAACGCGAGTAAGTCCCTTCTTCTCTATAGTTGACGATAGATTTATTCGTTCTAATTCAACCGTGCTCGGCAATGGATATATTGCGATTAAATACAAAGCAGATGCTCTATTACACTTGTCTATTTTTGACCCAGAGAATCCCGTTGATGATGCAGGAAATTATAATCCTGTTCACGAATTCACGGGAAACGACCAAGGTCAAATGGACGATTTAAATATTGCCTTTTGCAACGATAATTATTATGTTTCGTATTGGCAAGAAGAAAAACTCATTGCTTATGACCAAAATTTTATTCCTATTCATGAAACCCATGAGTATGATTTTTCCTTTGGTGGTATACCTGCAGGGTTACAGTGTTTATCAAATGGAGATTTAAAAGTCATGATTAACATGGGAAGTGCTCCACTTGCTGAAACACCTCGTGCATCTTTTCTTGATAAAAGATTAAACGAAAAATATTTTGTTGGAGGGTTTATTACCAACTGGAGGGGGTATTTTAAATCTCATCCTGTTCCGATAAATGATACCGAGTTTAGCGATACCGAGTCAATAGTCTTTGGAAATTTCCAAGGAGAATCTATTGTTGTTGATGGGGTAACGATTCCTAGTACTAACGGTAATTTAGATTATCGAACGATATTTCATCGCGTTAATCAAATTGCGCCAACAACGACGATCAGTATCAATGATAGTCCTGCGGAATTTATTAGGGTGTATATGAATACAACCCTTGACCCCAATGACCCAACGCAATTAATCAATTGTGGAGACTGTGCTGAGGTATGGGTAACTATTCCTTCTGGGACAGTATTGCCAGAGAACCTTGAAACAGCTCTTTTTTTACAAAATGGTGTTAATGTTGACGATAACCATTTTTTGCATACGGCAAATATGGGGATTGACGAATTCAAGCCTCTTGGTTTCCAAGATTATTATTTGGTAAAAACCTTACCAAATGGGAGTACGTATTCATCTCCTGGGACCGATCATAATCTTTCCCTAAGGGTGTATCTAACCGAACAAACCCTTACTCTTGATGTTGGTGTATTTGATAGCCCTGAATTATCGCTCTACCCTAATCCGACCCGCGGCATCGTATCAATCGACAGCTCGCTGCCGATTGATCAAGTCCATGTCTATGACATGAGAGGCCAAGCTATTGGACGCTACGAGGGTGTTTCAGACATAGACCTCAGCGTCTATGCATCAGGAGTATATATATTTCGTATATATGCTGGTGGATCTATTGCTGTTAAAAAAATTGTAAAACAATAGTCTTACAATCATAAATGAAGCCCTTTTAAGGTAGTACTTAAAAGGGTTTTTTATTTGGATAGATTCAATGACAAAATAACAAACAAAGAAAATTATGACTAGAGGAATAGACTATCTATGGTATAATTGCGAATATGAAAAATCGTAAAAAAATGATTGTTGCTAATTGGAAAATGAACGTTACCTCAGAAAAAGATGCTGTAGGTTTATTCAACTCAATTAAAACCGTTGTTGCAAAATTAGACTATACGCGGATGGTATGTTGCCCACCACATATGTACATCAATCAAGTCGTAAAACAGGCAAATCATCCTAATTACCAAGTCGGCGCTCAGGATGCCTATCCCGAAGAATCAGGTTCACGAACAGGAGAAACCTCAGTACTCATGATGAAAAATGCTGGAGTCAAATATGTTATTCTCGGACATTCAGAGAGACGGCATCTCGAGACAAAATCAGACATATCGCGAAAAGTTACCGCCGTATTAGAACATGGAATGATGCCTATTATTTGCGTAGGAGAGGAAACACGAGATAAAAACTGGAAAAAGGCATTAGCTCAACAATTAAAAGACGTATTTAATCGTGTTCCCAAAAAAGAACCTGAAAATATTATTATTGCCTATGAACCAATTTGGGCAATTAGTTCTGATAAAAAAAATCCAGCAACATCAACCGAATATATGGAGGCCCTAGAGGTCATCAAAAAAGAATTGCAAAAAATATTTAAAACCGTCAAGGCTGTTGATAAAATTAGATTTCTCTATGGAGGATCTCTGGATGATAAAAATATAGAAGATTTTTTGCGGCATGCTGAGGTTAACGGATTTTTAGTAGGTCGCGTATCACATGACCCGAGAATCCTTATGACAATGTTTCGTCTTATCGAAGACCACGTACAAAAAGAAATATTTGCACAAATTGCAGAAAAATAAAATCCCAGAATGGGGTTTTTTTGTATTTAAAATAATAAGGTCTTTTTGGATATGATGTATAACGTAATATGATAAAATGAATGTATGAAATTCATACAAGAAAAAGTACTCGAAAACTCAATTAAACATGTCACCAACCTCAAGGGAAAAAAAGTTCTTTTGCGTATTGATGTGAATACTTCATTGGGTGAAAATGGAACCGTTGATCCTGGAGAAGATTGGAGAATCATAAAATCCTATCAAACCATTGATTATTTGGTAGACCAAGGCGCCTGCGTTATTTTGATCAGTCATATAGGACGAGACCCCTTGGAATCTTTGAAACCAATATACGAATATATGGCAGGGCACATAACCCTGGGATTTCTCCCTCGGTACGATACAGAGATATTTGAAAATACGATCATAAATATGCAACATGGTTCAGTTGTTATGGTTGAAAACCTCAGGCATCATCAAGGAGAAAAAAATAACGACCCAGCATTTTTGGATGATATTATCACTCGGTGCGATATCTACGTAAACGACGCATTTTCGGTATCGCATAGGACTCATGCCAGTGTTCATGCCATAACATCAAAACTACCATCGTATTTTGGGTTGCAGTTTTGTGATGAGATCAATTATATTCACAAAGCCCTCAATAACAAAAAAAAGAACACCGTGTTGGTTCTTGGGGGAGCGAAATTTGGAACAAAATTAGATTTGTTGCAGCAATTACTACCCAACATCAACTATGCCTTGGTTGGAGGTGCCTTGGCTAATGTATTTCTGCGAGAGCGAGGTATGAATATCGGCAAATCTTTTGCGGATCAGGTTGATATTTCAGAAATGTTAGAAAATGAAAAAATTGTTGTGCCTATTGATGCCGTTGACCAGCATGGTGATGTAGTTCCTATTCACGAGGTTGGAGACAATGGAATCATTTTAGATATTGGTCCCGAGACGGAAAAACTCTTTGAACAGATTATCGATCATGCTGATAGTATTATTTGGAATGGACCAATGGGTAAATACGAAGATGGATATGTTGCTGGTTCAATAGCCATAGCCGACAGCATATCTCATGCATCAGCATTCTCGGTAACCGGTGGTGGAGACACGGCAACCGTTATCTCTGAACAAGGGCTGGCAGATAGTTTTGATTTTATTTCAACAGGGGGCGGAGCTATGCTCGATTTTATGGTCAAAGGATCTCTGCCTGCCATTGATGAACTATTACGGCAATCAGAAATAAGGAATAAAAAATAATGTAATAAAAACAATGCCTATGCATTGTTTTTTATGTGAACATCATCTATTCATTATTATTCTCTATCATGTATTCCGTCAATCTAACCTTCGTATACCTATCAGATTATTTGTAGAGAGATCCGTTTTATTCAGAGACTCCACATTGTGCCAGTATTTCTTCTCTGTGTTCAGGCGAGAGGGCTTTTTTGAATTTTGATTTTCGTCCTGTGGTGCGTGCTTCGCAGTCTTTCCATGTATCAAATTCTTCTAAATTACCATCAATCAATGCTAGGTATTTATAGGCCTTACCGCTTTTTTTGGCAGACTTTTTTGCGATGGCTTCTTGCTCTTCTTTTGTAGGTATAGTCAGGATATTTTGATCACTATACTCTGATATGGTACCTCGATATAATTTAACATTGGTTCCTTCTGCTAATAATCGTGCGATATCATCAACCCGTTCATTCCCGGGCACACCAACATGCCCGCGTACATCATGAAACTACAACACTCTATCTCTTTTGACAGTAAAAAAATGATTGTTACAAACTGAGACTTTAGATAATACTATTGATGTAAGCAAGGCAGTCTCTAAACTTTGAATTATTGCCGAGTTAGAGAGAAATAATTGTTTTGACAGTATCGAAAAAGGGACTTTTGAAACGGTATAACTTATGTATTTGGAAATTATAACAAATAAACCAAATTTTTTATATCTCATATCTAGTTAAAAGAGTTATTTACCCTACTGAACTGATATAAAATATAAATTTTTTTCAAAAGGCTTAATTAAGATGTAAACAAATATTATATTTGTTTACATCTTATATCTTAATAGAAGGTTAATTTACCCTGCCAACCGTATATGAAAAGAAAAGTGATTACAAAAAATACAGCAGATTTCTTGAGATATCTTATAGATAACAAGAAATCATTTTTTACAATTAGTGATGCACAGGAATATATGCCTAATTATAGCAAAGCTTATATCAATGAGTTCTTACAAAGTATTTTGGAAAGGCAACTTTCTATGCGTATTAAAAAAGGGCTCTATGTAATGCTACCTTATGACACAATGAAAGAGCATTTCTTTCCTAACAGACATTTAACCGCATCTGCTTTAGTTTATAATAGAGAACACTATATAGGGTATTATACAGCTTTACAAGAACACGATTTAACAACACAACCCTCTCTAGTAGAACAGGTTGTTGTTAATAAACAAGTAAAACCTTCGGAACAAAAAATAGAAGGTGTTAGATTTCAGTTTATCTACCATAATCAAAAACATTTCTTTGGTACAAAAAAAATTTGGGTAGAATATATGAATCAAAGTTATGCTATAAAATGTAGCGATCTTGAAAAAACAATTATCGATTGTTTATACAGGCCAGATTATTCAGGCGGAATAGTAGAAGTAGCAAAAGCTATCTACACTGCTCAAGATAAATTTAATTATAAAAGGTTGCTCAAGTATCTTAAAAAAATGGAGAGTCAAGCGGTTATAAAACGTTTAGGTTTTATTTTGGAATTATACGATATAGATGCTCCCATAATTAACGAAATGTTAGCACTTAAAACAAATTCGTATGCTGTTTTAGATCCTATTCATCCTAAAGAAGGAAAAACACAAAGTCGCTGGAGCATTCAGGTAAACATAGATATTGAAACCATTATACAAGCCCCTTTTAGCTAATGATAGCACGCGGAGAAATAGATAAGATAGCTGCCAAGAATAAAGTTGGCGCAATCGAAATAGAAAAAGATTACGTAATCACTTGGGTGCTTTACGGAATATCTCAAACAGAAACATTAAAAGACCTTCTGGCATTTAAAGGTGGAACTGTTTTAAAGAAAACCTATTTTGAGGATTACAGATTTTCCGAAGATTTAGATTTTACTTTATTAGATGAAGAGCTATCAAATGAAGATATTATTGACCTCTTTAAAGAAGCTATTGAAACTGCTGAAGCTGAGTCTGAAATTCAACTTATAATAGATGATGAAAAGCTTCAAATTCACGAAGCTTCAGGAAGCCTTAAATTTTATATTGATTATGTGGCACCACTTAATGGTGCGATGGGTAGCAGGCATTTAAAAATAGATTTAACACGAGGAGAAACCATAGAATTCGAACTAGTAGATCGACTTGTATTTGCAGATTACTCTGATGTTGAAGAAAATTTTAAAGTAAAATGCTATTCACTGTCCGAAATTGTTATCGAAAAGATGACTGCACTAATGGGACGAACCATTCCTCGTGATATTTATGATTTATGGTATCTCTTTGAAGTTGATGGAATAGATATTACAAATCATAATTTTGAGTTTGAACGTAAAGCAGAAAATAAAGGACACGACCCTAAGCAATTTCAAGAAAAATTTGACAGTAAACTAAAAACCTATCAAAGAGACTGGAATACAAGTTTAGCAAATCAAATTCACGATTTACCAGATTTTAAACAAGTAATACGTGAACTTAATAAACATTTTAGAAAAATGGTATAACAAAAAAACATAATATAGAAGAACCATTTTCAATAATAATTCAAACCTTTATAATTCAGATTATCAAATGACTACCTAACTTATAAAAATCTAGATATAACAAAAAAGCTCTTTAAACATTTAGTCTAAAGAGCTTTAAATAGAATTGTGACCACGGCAGGATTCAAACCTGCAGCCTTCTGAGCCGTAATCAGATGCGCTATTCAGTTGCGCCACGTGGCCTTTTTTGAGATTGCAAATATATTTATTTTTATACTTTTACCAAACATTATAAAGTAAATATCATGGAACTTAAAAATTATATTAGAACTATAGAAGATTTTCCTAAGGAAGGCATCTCTTATAAAGACATCACACCCCTACTCCTCGACCCCACAGCGGTCTCTTTTGCCGTTTCAGAAATCGTAAAAGGCCTTGAAGGTCAACCTATCGATAAAGTCGTAGGCATAGAATCTCGAGGTTTCCTCTTGGGGATGCTTATCGCCAAAGCGCTAGACGTAGGATTTGTCCCTATTCGTAAACCTGGAAAACTCCCGGCGAAAACCATTTCTCAGTCCTATGACTTAGAATATGGAAGCGACACTATCGAGATTCATCAGGATGCCATTCAAAAAGGAGAGCAGATTTTACTCCACGACGATTTATTAGCTACGGGAGGAACAGCAGCCGCTGCTTGTCGACTTATTGAAACTCTTGGAGGAGAGATCGCACAAGTCAATTTCATCATTGAACTCGACTTTCTAGAAGGTCGACAATTGCTTCCAAAAGACAAAGTGAAGTCTCTAATTCATTTTTAATCTAAATCAAATTCAGAAAAACTACAAAAGCTTAGTTAATTTATAGCCGAAAACCCCGATAAATAAGTCCTATGGGATAAGAAATTTGGCAAAAAACCTATCTTCGCAGATTCTAATTATACAAGACAGATGAGTGATCAAAATAAAGAAGATCTAACTGAAGAACTAGGAGATAATCACATATCCACTTCTTACGAAAATCCTATAAGAGAGGATGCTTTTGATATGAGTGATGATGAAAAGATTGAAAAAATAAAAGGCCATGTTCACCAAATCATGGAAACCTTAGGTATGGATATGACCGATGACAGTTTACAAGGGACTCCAAACCGAGTCGCTAAAATGTATGTGAACGAAACGTTTGGCGGTTTGCGTCCCCATAAAAAACCTAAAGTGTCTACGTTTGAAAATAACTACAAGTATGGTGAAATGTTGGTTGAGAAAAACATTACCGTGTATTCTACTTGTGAGCATCATTTGCTCCCTATCATCGGTAGGGCTCATGTCGCTTATATTTCCAACGGAAGGGTAATTGGTCTTTCAAAAATGAATAGGATTGTGGATTATTACGCTAAGCGCCCACAAGTTCAAGAACGGTTGACCATGCAAGTGGTAAAAGAGTTGCAAAAAGCTCTTAAAACAGAAGATGTAGCCTGCGTTATAGATGCTAAGCACCTTTGCGTGAATAGCCGAGGCATCAATGATATTGAAAGTAGCACGGTGACTAGTGAATATGGAGGGAAATTTAAAGATGAAAATGTGAGAAAAGAACTTCTCAGCTATATCAAATTAGATACTAAATTTTAATACATGGCTTTATACGAGCACCAATCCCTGAAAATTTATAATTCCATTACAGGAGAAAAAGAGAACTTCCAACCTATCACTGAAGGCTATGTGGGCATGTACGTTTGCGGACCAACGGTATACAGCAATGTTCACTTAGGGAATTGTAGAACCTTTATTTCTTTTGATTTGGTGTTTCGGTACTTAAAGCATTTAGGTTATAAAGTACGTTACGTCCGTAATATCACCGATGCGGGCCACCTAGAGAACGATGGTGAAGAGGGAGAAGACCGTATTGCTAAAAAAGCTAAAGTGATGGAGTTAGAACCAATGGAAGTGGTTCAAAAATACAGTATTGATTTTCATCAAATTCTTGAAAAATTCAACAATCTACCTCCTAGTATTGAACCTACAGCTACTGGACATATTATTGAACAGATTGAAACTATCAAAACAATTATCGACAAAGGACTTGCTTACAAAGTCAATGGTAATGTGTATTTTGATGTCATTAAATACAACAAAAAACATCACTACGGAAAATTAAGCGGACGAAAAATTGAAGATCTTATTTCTAACACCAGAGAACTTGCGGGACAATCTGACAAGAAAAATCCTCAAGACTTTGCCTTATGGAAAAAAGCAGAACCTCAACACATCATGCGTTGGCCCTCTCCATGGGGTATTGGTTTTCCTGGATGGCATCTAGAATGTACTGTGATGAGTTCTAAATACCTAGGCGATGAATTTGATATTCATGGTGGAGGCATGGACCTCAAGTTCCCACATCATGAGTGTGAGATTGCACAGGGCCAGGCAGCAACTGGTAAAGATCCAGTAAACTACTGGATGCACGCCAATATGCTAACTCTCAACGGCAAAAAGATGTCTAAGAGTACGGGGAATAATATTTTACCCCGAGAGTTATTTACTGGCGACAATGAAACACTTTCCAAGTCCTATACAGCACCAGTGATTAGGTTTTTTATGCTCCAGGCCAATTATAGAAGTATTCTTGATTTTTCTGATGACGCTTTATCTGCGTCAGAAAAAGGCTTTCAGAAACTAATGGAAAGTCTATCCACTCTAAAGGTCTTAAAAGCTTCAAAAACTTCAGATTTCAATGCGAATGCATGGAAGGACAAGTGCTATGAAGCGATGAATGATGACTTTAATAGTCCCATTCTTATTGCCCATTTATTTGAAGCAGTCAAACAAATTAATCTTGCAAAGTCTGGAGATAAAAGCCTAAGTCGAGAGAGTCTTGATCTGTTATCAAAAACCATGGACGACTTCATTTTTGAGGTAATGGGACTCGAAGATTTGGAAGATACCTCGAAAAGTGAAGCAAATACAGATGATTTCAAAGAACTTATTGAATTTATGATTCAGATGAGAAATCATGCTAGACTCAATAAAGACTTCGAGACGAGCGATAAAATAAGGGATAAATTATTGGAGATGGATATAGAGATAAAGGACCAGAAGGAAGGGACTAGCTTTACAATCAAATCCTAAAGATGATGTGGCGAAAAGTATTAATTTTTCCATTTTTGGCGCTCATAAAAGCTTACCAATGGATACTTTCTCCACTCTTAGGACCTAGTTGTAGATTTCAACCAACTTGCTCTCATTATGCTTTCCAAGCTTTAAAAACACATGGTGTCCTCAAAGGCTTATACTTGAGTATCATACGCATTTCAAAATGCCATCCTTGGGGAGATTCTGGATATGATCCAGTTCCAGAGCCCAAAAAACAGCAAGATTAGCCTCTCAGGTTTCAATTATAATTATATTAGCTTTTTTTAAATAACAGAATTATGCTCCATGCTATCCAGTGGGACCCATCTTTAGGTCTAGATATAGGTTTTTTTATGATTCGATATTACAGCCTTATGTTCCTCATTGCCTTTGGAACTGGGTTTTATATCATGAAAAAGATATTCTCCGAAGAAGGGGTTTCTTTAGAAAAGCTAGATAAGCTGCTCATTTATACCATACTTTCCACCTTAATTGGGGCTAGATTGGGCCATGTTATTTTTTATCAACCCGAATTGTTTCTAGAAGACCCTTTATCTGTCTTTCTCCCTGTGAGCTTTGTTCCCGAGATTGAATTTACTGGTTTTAGAGGTTTAGCAAGCCACGGAGCTGCCATAGGTATAGCTATTGGCATGTATTTCTACAGCAAAAAGGTAGTTCAAAAACCTATTTTCTGGATTTTGGATAGGATTGTAGTATCTGTATCCTTGGGAGCAGGTTTTGTAAGAGTCGGCAATTTTTTGAATTCAGAAATAGTAGGCAAAGCCACTACCTCCGATTTTGGTGTTGTGTTTGTGCAACTTGGTGAAAGTTTTCCAAGACATCCAGCTCAGCTGTATGAGTCTATTTGTTATTTTATTTTATTTGCTGTCTTATCTTTCCTCTTTTGGAAAACTAACTTGAAACAAAAAAAAGGAGTTCTTTTTGGAGTCTTTTTCGCCAGCTTGTGGACCATCCGTTTTATTGTAGAATACGTCAAAGAACCTCAGGTTGCAGATCGTGCCGATTGGATATTCAACACTGGACAACTCCTGAGTTTACCTATGATTTTAATTGGCTTAGGGCTTATTTATTTTTCTTCAAGGTCTAATACCAAATTAAACCTATAATGTCGCAACAAATCGTTTTACCGAAACGAATTCGGCACAGGCTTTTTCGACTGCTTTTTATCAAAAAAAATTACCGTAACTATGGCTATGCTAATTATTTTTAACTTTAATTAAAAAACCTGTGGTGAGCTACGTCCTAGTATAATTCAATTTATTTATACGATATTATAAATTTAATTTGGAGTAAATCTAATGCAAAAGCTTAAAATTTTAGTTGTTTTGAATGTTATAAGTGTCTTATTCTCTTGCCAGACTGATCAAAATAAGGACACTGACCTTACTCAAGCCTTTTCTTTCCGAAAAGATACGTTGCTTAAATTTGTGAAGGATATGGATACTCTCCCTATCACTTTTGAAATTGAATTAGCTCAAAGCGATTACCAGAAGGAAACTGGCTTAATGCACAGAAAGCAAATGAAGACTGATGGAGGAATGCTTTTTATATATGAGGATCAAAGAAGGCGACAAACGTTCTGTATGAAAAATACGTTTATCCCTTTAGATTTGATTTATCTCAATTCAGAATTGGAGATTGTTGATTTTAATTTAGATACTAAACCACTTTCAAAGGACTATATTTCATCGGAAATTCCTTCAATGTTTGTTTTAGAATTAAATGCTGGCCAAGTCAACCAACTAAATCTAAAGAAAGGGTACCTAGTTATTTTAAAGTAATAAAAGATGATTTTTTAAATCATCTTTTATAAAGCAAGCTTTACCAGAGACTAATCCAAATAATAATGCTTAATACTATAAACGTAAGAAAATGACGTTTGTTACAGCTATTAACAGACTTTAACACACTGATAATCAAAAGCTGATAAGCTTAAACAAAAAATATGATTAAAATGAATTATAAAACTCTAGTCATTGGAGCTTCAGAAAAACGCAGTCGATATGCTAATAGAGCGATACTCGCCTTGTTGGAGAAGCAACATGATGTGACAGCTGTTGGGAAGCGAAAAGGTCACGTTAGTGGTGTCGAGATTGTAACTAAACCACAAAAGGGAACTGATATCCATACAGTAACTTTATACATCAACCCGAGTTTACAAAAAGAGTACGAAGATTATTTACTTCAGCTTAAACCAGAACGTGTCATCTTTAATCCTGGTACAGAAAATCCGGACTTACAAAAAAAATTAAAAGCTGCTGGCATTGACGCTTTAGAAGCTTGCACCTTGGTTCTTTTGGCGACGAATAAATATTAAACCTAGAAAGGTTAAAAGCCCATTCAAAATCAGTATAAAAAAACCAAATTCAAATTTAAGGTAAGTAAAACTAAGCTGACTTAAAATATAAGATAAAACTGGGGATAGTATAGCAATAACAGGAACCCATCTATCCTTTACGTTCCATCTTGTGAATAGACCAAAAGCATATAGTCCCAAAAGGGGTCCATAGGTATACCCAGCAAATTCGAATAACTTATTAATTACGCTTTTGTCTGCTACAGCATATTTGAAAATCATCATAACCATTATAAGAACTAAAGAAATGATAATATGAATGTATTTGCGGACTTTGATTTGTGAAGCTTCAGAATATCGCTTTTGAATATCTAAAATATCTATACTAATAGAGGTCGTTAAAGAGGTTAACGCGCTATCTGCACTAGAATAAGCCGCTGCGATAAGCCCAAGAATAAAGGTAATAGCTACGCTAACTCCCAAGACGCCAGAGGTAGCAATAGCTGGAAATAAATCATCTTTGATTTCATTAATTCCAGCAACGTTTGCGAAATCTGTTAATAGCAGACCTAAAAGAAGAAATAAAAAGTTGACAACAGTTAAGACTAAAGTAAACCAAAAGATATTTTTTTGAGCATCCTTGAGTGTCCTGCAGGTCAAGTTTTTTTGCATCATATCTTGGTCAAGTCCAGTCATCACAATAGCGATGAACATTCCCGAAATAAATTGCTTAAAGAAAAAATCAGAACTTTTATAATCCTCAAAAAAGAAGATTTGAAAATTATCGTGATCCCCTAAATACCCCCAAAGACTTTTAATTTCTAGGGCATCAGAAATATAATAAATAGAAAACCCTAGTGCTATTAGCATAAATAAGGTTTGCAGGGTATCTGTCCAGACAATAGTTTTGATTCCACTTCTAAACGTATAAAGCCATATTAATAAAATAGTGATACTCACCGTGACGTAATAAGGAATACCGAGAGCATCAAAAACAATCAATTGCAATACATTAGCTACTAAAAAGAGCCTAAAACTCGATCCAACAATTCTGGAAAGTATAAAATAAGATGCGCCTGTTTTGTAGGCATAATTTCCAAATCTAGACTCTAAGTAAGTGTAAATTGAAGTCAGATTCATTCTATAATAGAGGGGCATAAGAACCAAGCTTATAACCGCATATCCAATAGTATATCCTAATACCACTTGGAAATAACTAAAGCTATTAAACTCTACAGTTCCCGGGATGGAGATAAACGTTACCCCACTCAGGGAAGCTCCAATCATACCGAAGGCGACCAAATACCAGGGAGATTGTTTATTGGCCTGAAAAAATTCACTGTTATTCCCACTTTTATTGGTCAGAAAAGAGATTAGAATTAAAACAATAAAATAAGCTAAAACGAGGAGTAGGATTTGGTAAGCCTGCATACTTTAATTTTGGAAAGCGAAAGTACAAATGTTTTGATAAGATTTTTATAAAAAGAAACCTCAAAATTGTATTTTAGCCACCTATGGATTTTTCATCTAAGTTTCTTGAGACAGCAATTGAAGAAATTGCTTTACTTCCAGGTATTGGAAAGCGAACTGCACTACGTTTGGCATTACACCTATTAAAACAACCACAGTCTCGAACCACAGATCTTGCAAAAGCTTTGGTGGATTTAAAGACAAAAGTGAAACAATGTAAAAGTTGTCATAATATATCAGATAAGGAGTTATGTGGAATTTGTGCAAACCAAAGCAGAGACCATTCTATAATTTGTATAGTTGAAGATATAAGGGATGTCATGGCTATTGAAAATACAGAGCAATATAAAGGGATTTATCATGTATTGGGCGGAAAAATAAGTCCAATGGATGGTGTTGGACCTAGTCAATTGAACATAGAGAGTCTGGTTGATAAGATTAAAACCGGAAAAGTTACAGAAGTGATTTTTGCTCTAAGCAGTACCATGGAAGGAGACACCACTAACTTTTATATTTATAAACAGATACAAGCCTCGAAACACTCGCTTAAAACATCTACAATAGCTAGAGGTATTTCAATTGGAGATGAGTTGGAATACGCAGATGAAATTACGCTAGGAAGAAGCATTCTTCAACGCGTACCTTTTGAAAATTCATTAAAAAATTAAGCTAATTGAAACTTTCAATCGTTATACTCAATTATAAGGTACCACATTATTTGATGCTATGCTTAGACAGTGTTACTAAAGCTGTAGAGCATCTGGATGCTGAAATTATTGTTGTCGATAATAAATCTGAAGATGAAAGCTGTAAGTTCGTCAAAACATTTTTTCCAGGTGTTATTTTAATTTCAAATACGGAAAATCTAGGATTTTCCAAAGGAAATAATATAGGTGCAGAACAGGCAAAAGGTGAATATTTATGCATTTTGAATCCTGACACTGTATTACCAGAGGATTGTTTTACAAAGCTAATAGGCTTTCACAAAGAACTCCAAAATCCAGGGTCTATTGGAGTCCAATTGATAGATGGATCGGGAGAATTTTTAAAAGAGAGCAAGCGAAATGTTCCCACACCAAGAGTAGCTCTAATGAAATTATTAGGTAATTGCAGTCAGTATTATAACCTAAAATTAAATCAAAATGAGAAAGGGGAAACCGATATTTTGGTTGGTGCTTTTATGTTTATGAAGACCTCCTTGTATAGACAAGTTAATGGTTTTGACGAAGATTACTTTATGTATGGAGAAGATATCGACTTAAGTTTTAGAATATTAAAAGCAGGGTTTAAAAATTATTACTTTGGCGAAATTCAAGCTGTTCATTTTAAAGGAGAAAGCACTACAAAAGATCAGGTTTACTTAAAGAGGTTTTATAATGCCATGTATATTTTTTATAAAAAGCATTTTAGGAATTATAAAACATCTTTTAAGCTGGTAAAACAAATTTTGAAGCTTACTAAAATTATAGAGAAAGTGAGACTGGAAAGCTTAAAAACCATAGATTCGTCCAAAAGAAATACACTTATCATAACTGAAGACTCTTTTCTCACAAAACAAATCAAATCAAAAACAGCTTATCAGGTAAACTGTGCTCATAAAATACCTGAAAAGTGTGCTGACACTCTTATTGTTTTTGATGCTGAATTTATTTCTTATAAAGATTCTATAAAGGCGCTGATTAACAATAAGCTTAAAAATAATATATTTCGATATAAACCAAGAAATCAAAATTTCATAATTGGAAGTGAGAGCAAACATTTTAAGGGTGAGATTTTAAAACTGAACTAATAAGTTAATGTATTAAAAATATAAGTGGCTTAAATTTAGTAAATTTGCAATCTTAAATATAAAATCACCTTTTAGGTTATATATATGGCAAAAAAAGAATTGAAATTACCCAAAATGGGAGAAAGTGTTGCTGAAGCAACAATTACCGCCTGGTTAAAAGAGGTTGGAGATACCATAGAAGCTGATGAAGCTGTTCTCGAAATTGCTACAGACAAGGTAGATTCTGAAGTTCCAAGTGAATATGATGGGGTTTTAGTTGAAAAATTGTTTGATGTTGATGATGTAGTCAAAGTGGGTGAAGTCGTAGCTATTATAGAAGTAGAAGGTGAAGATTCTGATGAGAATGAAGAGGAAGCTACAATAGAAGTAGAAGGTGAAGATTCTGGTGAGAATGAAGGGGAACCTACTTCAATGCATGAACCTGAAGAAGTCTCAGAAAACGAAAAAGAATCTGCCTCTGCTATTCAAGAAAGTGTTAAAAGTGCTAAGAGCACGACAACTCCTGCTTCAAACTATTCAGACTCTTCCAAATTTTATTCTCCACTAGTTAAAAATATTGCTGACAAAGAAAATATTTTAATAGAGGAGTTAGACAAGATTAAAGGGACTGGCCTAGATGAGAGAGTCACCAAAGGCGATATTCTTACTTATATAAAGACTAAAAAAGAAGGTGTAGCTTCTGCTCAAAAATTTGTTAATAAGAAGCCTCCAGAACCTAAAAAAGCTGTAGAGTTTGTTGATGAGAAGTCTCCTGAACCTAAAAAAGCTGCAGAGCCCGTCGCCAAACCTAGAACTCCTGTAAATATAAATGCAGGTGACGAAGTACTGGAGATGAGTAGAATGGGTAAATTGATTTCTAGCCATATGATTGCTAGCATCCAAACTTCTGCACATGTGCAATCCTTTATAGAGGTAGACGTTACAGACATTTGGAATTGGAGAGGAAAACATAAGGGAGCCTTTCAAGAAAGAGAAGGCGAAAAACTCACATTCACTCCTATTTTTATGGAGGCCGTTGCCAAAACCATAAAAGACTTTCCCAAGATCAATATCGCAGTTGATGGTGATAAAATCATCATGAAAAAACATATCAACCTAGGAATGGCAGCAACTCTTCCAGATGGAAATTTAATAGTCCCTGTCATAAGAGATGCAGATCAACTTAATCTTTTAGGTATGGTCAAAAAAGTAAATGACCTTGCAGGGAGAGCTAGAAATGGAAAGCTAAAACCAGACGAAACTCAAGGAGGAACTTACACTGTTACCAATGTAGGAACTTTTGGAAGTGTGATGGGTACACCAATTATCAACCAACCACAAGTAGGAATATTGGCGATAGGTGCCATTAGGAAAGTTCCTGCTGTAATTGAAACCCCAGAAGGTGACTTTATAGGTATCCGCTTTAAGATGTTCTTATCTCACAGTTATGACCATAGAGTAGTTAATGGTGCTTTAGGCGGACAGTTTATTCAAAGAATGAAAGACTACTTAGAGAATTTTGATATCAATCAAACCATATAATTAGACCTTGATATTTGTAAATAAAAAGATCCATTTAAAATTAAAGGGATCTTTTTATTATAACTAATTTTTTAGTACATGACAAAAATATAATTCATTGAAAACCAACAAATTAAATGTTAATAAATTAGAATAAAGCATTGATTTTCAGTATATTAGATGAATAATCTCACTTATTTTCTAATGAAGAAAACCAATGCAGTCACTAAAAATAGTGAATTAACTTCAGTCCTGAACACTCATTTACAAGGAAAAATTAATTTAGCAAGACTCAAACTCATTTCACACTTTGTTATTGCTTTGTGTAAAGTGCAAACAGTTACTTTTGAAAAGCTTGCGAATGCTTTTAACAGCCAATCAGAT